>Ga0255751_10000382_pt1 | contig 41274 bp, 54 predicted proteins | sample 071ome_20_FD_179951 | JGI IMG/M metagenome (GOLD analysis project Ga0255751, IMG submission 179951) | Coastal salt marsh microbial communities from the Groves Creek Marsh, Skidaway Island, Georgia - 071412BT metaG (version 2) | ecosystem: Environmental > Aquatic > Marine > Intertidal zone >... | reverse complement strand
TGCTCTGCACAATCCAGATTCATCTCTGTATTCACAGTTGCCGCAGTTTTTATCACCATCTGCTGGTCGGTATCCAGGAGCATCCTTCTCACCTGCAATCTTATGCATTGCAATACGCATAGGCATACCAGCGCTCATGTGATCTTCTAATCTGTAAGTAGATCCAAGAGCAGACTGGATAGCATCTTTGGCCTTGTATACTTTGTACTCTGCCCAAGACGGAAGTTGCTTACCGCTGTTTACTTTTTGTTTTAGCTCTAAAGCTTGTAAAGCAATCATTTCAAGAACTTTACAAAGCATGTAACTATCATCATATTCACTGTTCATTTTATTTTCCTTGTTTTGCTTCTTGAAGTCTTTGTTTTAATGCTTGAGTTCTCTTTTTATCTTGAACTTTTTTATACTTAGCGGATCCAAGCCCTCTTAAGCCATAACTACCAAGGATACCTGTTACCCCTCCAAGAGCAGTGTAGCCGGCAGCCTTTCTTCCAAAGTCTGTCTTAGATAACATAGACATAGGAATAGAAGCCAACATAGCTACGTTCCCAGCACTCCCTGCAACATTACCAGCTGTGTACAGCTTGCGAGCAGTATCAAGCTTTTGCTGCTCTTTCTTGGTAAGGGGTTGCCCATACATCATTGAAGATGCTTTCTTTTCTAAGTACTCGAGCACTGTTAAATCAGAAGCCTTTTTAATCATCTTCTTATCTTTTTTCTTTTTATACATAGCCACTCCACTAGCCGTAATCCCACCACCATATACAGCAGGACCAATTAGTTTTAACTTTTGATCGGAAAGGTCTTGACTAAAGGCTTCAGCGAGATCTTTTGGAGGTTTCCCTTTATATGCATCCATAAGCTCGTCCATACCAATCCTTCTATTTTTATATATCTTTTCCGTGGAAACATCAAGATCAGGTTTATCTGGTTCAATATGATAGGTATCTTTTATTTTTGCTTCCCGAACGTAGAACTTACCGTCTTTCTTAGATTTAAGGTATTCCTTAATAGACTTAATAGGTTTCTCAAAACTTCTTCGTATATTACTAGGAATATCTCTAGTATAAGTGCTTGTTCTTCTAACACCCATATTAATCCTCTATGTATTTGGTAAGGTCAAAACCTGCGCAATCCATTTTACGTTCAGTGAGGTTATAGTGGTGTACGATCCCTCGATACGCACCTTTTGAAGCATTATAGTGTACGCCTGCCAACTCAGAGCCATCATCTTTAGTTGGAGTTTGTAAAGGAATCTTATACACAGCTGCAATCGCTTCCCATAAAGCCTTAGCAGCTTGCATCTGAACTGGGTAGAACCCAAGATGCGTTTCTACGGACTTACCGTTAAGCTTTACGCCCTCTTTTACAGGTCTAGGACCAAAACGCTTTGTATACCATCCTTGATACTTAGGATAAAAAGCATTTGTAATCTCAACGCCTACTGTGCAGTTATTTAAAGTACGACCTCCAGCATGCCACCCAATGTCATTAGCGTCCATAGTTTGGTAGATGGTTCCGTCGTTATCAATTAGAAAATGAACGGAGATACCTCGGTTCATCAAAACTTTATGGCAAGACTTAGAGGTTAAGCAAACATCCCAGTGGTTTACAAACATCTTTACATCGCGCATACCATTGTGCTTTCTATACGTACCTTCTGGGGCAATCATCGCTCCAGGCTCATTAGGAGTAACTACTCTATCCCATGCAATCGGACATCGTTTACCATTTACGATAATGTAGTCTTTTCCTTCAGGAGATGGTGGAACATCTTCATCAGCTTCCAACTCTCTAACTGTTTGAAGTCGCCTAACAGTACCTGGCCCACATAAACCATCGTCATCCAGTCCATACTCTTTTTGGAATGCCTGAATAGCTTTAGTCAGCTCCGGACCAAAGTCTGTGCAACCAAACCAAGAGGGTTCCCATCCGTATTTTTTTGCAGAGTTTTCATTGTAGCTCATAGTTATCTCCTACCCTTTTGGATATAATCATTGATTTGTTTAAGACCCATACTATTGCGGTGATCTCCGGTAGCCTTTTCATATCGTATGTAGGCATCAGACATCTCTTTATCAGTAGGGTTTAACTGCTGTAATCTCGTGAGCTGCTTTAGATTACCGCCCTTCTTATCAGCAGCGCCCATTCCAGTTGCGTAAGATGTTACAAGAGCACCAAGACCTAGCCCAGCTCCGATTACAGGTCTATTGTAATTGAACTTCTTCATAAAGTCAGCAATTGCTTTTTTCCTATCACCAGCTTTTCTCATTTTATCTATAAGCGGCTGCACTTTTTTACCAAACTCTTTAAGGTTTTGTCCCTCAGGGTTTACCACGACTCCACTTTTTGGTTTCGTGTCATAGACACTTGGACCTTTAGGAGCTGCATCACTCTTCCTAGACTTCTTTGTAGACTCTTCAAAGTTAATCGTTCCATCTTTGTTTTTAACAACCCTAGAAACATAACGATCTCTTCCAAAGGCACCTCTTGGTGGTTCCGAAGATTTTGGGTTAAGCTTTCTGTATTGCTTATCTAGCTTTTCGATTCTGCTTTTCAACCCCTTTGATACTTTTCCGCCTACATAGGGAATACCGTGCTTCATCCCTTCATACGCTGCCAGTGTTCCTAAACCAATCTTAGCCCCTCTACGGAATGCTTCTTGCTCATCTTTAGTACTTGCTCCATGTCCATAAATGCCTCTATGTCCAGTATCTAGTCCGGCTTGACCATAAGATCCAGCTATGAAGGGCAGTGAGATCTTACCCATTGTAGATAGCTTCATTGCTTGCTTTTCTAGCAAGTATTCATGTACGTTTCGATTTTTCATTTTTTGCTCCCTGTAATCCTCGATAGAATCCGAGTCCAAGTGTACCAAGTAGAGTCGCTACCGGAACAGCTCTTTGTATTTGTTTATTTTTCTTAAAAAACTTAGCCTTAGCTTTTTTATATTTTTGTATACTTTGGTTTTGTTTTTCCTTTCTAGCATAAAGATTACGAGTAGCCCGCTCCTTAGTAGACTCCGGCCATTTTGCTCTTTGTATTCTCTTTAACTCTTTTTTAAAGTTTCTGACCAAACGCTCTGGCCTCTCTGGCAGAAAATCTTCTAGCCGTCGACTTTGAAGTAGTCTCTGCATGGCAACATCAGCTCCTACACCAGTGAGATACCCTATCCCGGTTGATCCAAGGCCTTGTTTAGATTGTCTTTGGCTAGGAATTTGACCCACTGTGCTTATAAGATGGCCGTATCCCCCACCTAAAATACCTGCCATAGCGGGAATAGATCCTAATGATGAGCGGAGCTTAGGCATTACGCTTCCTATAATTTAATCTTGCTTGTTTTTTTCTGCAATCGTCACCGCAGTATTTGCTCTTAGGCCTTTGATTGCCTTTACTTCCGTATAGAGTATTGCATTTTTCATGAGAACACAGCTTAACTGCTAGTACCCTTCTTGGTCTAGTGGCGTAGCATCCAGAGAAAGCGCACACACCATCCGTAGATTTATTTACTAAGGATGGGAGATGACGAGGGCATACCCACTCGTATTCATTTTTCCAGTACGGTTTTTGTAAGTATTCTCTTGGCACTAGATTCTCCGATCAAAGAATTCTACACAAGATTTAAAGTTAGCATCATCAACAACCTTTACACTGGTTAAGACAGACATCTCAACACCTTCAACATCAACTGAAGATGGTTCTTCTACAGTCTTTGTTGCCATTTCAGTGCAGAAGCTGTGTATGGTTATCTTATTTTTTACATTTGAGATGGCTTCACATTCAGAGGCACCAGTCTTTGCATCAACACCCCTTTGTTGCATTCTACAGAACAGCTCACGACAAAGGACATCACCTTGGGACTTACCCACAATAAACTCAGAAGAACAAGCCTCTTTTACCAAGTCTAAATCGGTAAGCTGCAGTACTACATCCTGCTGCTTTTCTGACGTGTTATCTTGAATCACTACAGGAGCTTGGGGTTCTTGTGACTTGCCGATTCGGGTTATACCAAAGCCAGCTCCACCACCAACGAGTAAGGCAATAATAATAAGTGTTGTTTGCATTTTCATAACCTTTGTAACCTTTTATCTGATTGTATCATAACGAGATCTAACTGGTAAGGAAAAAATGCGCCACCCTAAGTAACAAAAGGCGACGCATTCCAACTATTCTACAGGAGTGTCATCATGTCAAACAACACTTCTACTATATGAAACTTATAAAAGTTAGTCTAGTTTGCCAAAACTTCGGTAGGAACTTTTTCTTTTGGCTCCCCTACTGGTTCTTTAACTTGCTCTTCAGAAGACTCCTCAACTTTAGGCTCTTCAGCAGGAACCTCCTCTTTTGGTTCCACCTTCTCTTCCACAGCTTGTTGAATTGCTTCTTCATTAGGATCGATGGTGCAAGTACCATAAGCCGTAGCGATAATGAAAACACCACTTACTACACTAACTTTTACTTTATTATTCTTAATCGATTCAATCATCTTATTCTCCTGTGTCGGTGCCAGTGTCTTCCGTAGATTCTGAGGTATCTACTGGTTCTTCTACTGAGGTATCAGACTCCTCAACAGAGGTATCAGCAGGTTCAACAGCTGTATCCTCAGAAGACGTGTCTACTGTTTCTACTTTTTTGCCGCAGTTGCAGGCAACTAAAAAGGCAATCATGCCCGGTTTTAAATACATATTGTCTCCTCGCTAGAAAGCAAAGCCTAGCATAGTCATAAACACTGAGATGCTCACTACTGCCATCATTATGTCCAATCTATGGGACATCTGTCTCAACTCATCTCTTTGTGATCTTATTATTTTGTACAGCCCGATTAGGGCTTCGTCATCATACCTTATTTCGTTAGATTTCGCAACTGGGCCACTTTTCTCTACTACTTCTAAGTGATTCTTACGCATATACACTCCATTCTTACGACTATTCTATCAATATCTGCAAATATAGCCCAGTTTATAGAATAAGTATTTTGTCACCAAATATGCCTAGTATTCCTTATGGTGGCTTGGAATACTAATAACTCTCCCTCTAATACGTAAACAAAGGAAATAACATGCCTTACGTACCTACTAGCGAATACAATTCGCTTCTACTCATTCATGCAAAACATCAAGAACTTCTTCAAGAAGTTCAGCTTCTTAAAGGATGTGATCAGCACTTCTCTGATATTCACCAACTACTATCCAAATTGAATAGTACTAATACCGACAGCTTTTCTTGTTATTCCGAGATTGGAAAAACGAAACAGTTGCGTGTAATTGAGACTTTGGTTGAGACTCACTCAAAACATAAATCACACGTCGAAGATCTTCAAAGTCTAATCCAAGATCTTCGAGCGGAGCTCAAAGAGACTCACAATCTGCGACGAGAAGCTGACGAGGCTAAGTTCGCCGCACAGGATGAAGTTCAGCTGCTAAGACAACAACTTTGTAGTGCTCAAGATCAGTTACATGATCAAGATCAAAGATTGCGTTCGGAGTGCTGGACAAAAGACGAACTTGAAGAAGAGAATGCGCATCTTAAAAGTGCTCTTAACTCTGCCCTCAAACTTCTTGGATCAATGCCTTCTATCTATGGAGGTGAGTGATGGGAATGTATATTGCGGTGTTCGCCCTTTACTTAGTATACTCTATTCTTGCAATGGAGTTTCTGGTATGTATACCAGCGATCCTAGATCGCGCGATCCACACAGGAAAAAAGGTGTATATGATCGGGATGGTAGGATCATCCGTTATTATATCAGTGATGTCCTTTATCGTTCCAATGGCAATCCCAATGCACTTAGGATGTGATTTCTGGTACGGTGCAGTGATGTATCTATGCCAAGTGTGTGCCTCGATGCTGGTATGCCGCATCTGGGGAATCCACAGAGGATACACCCCCGAAGTCGAATAAAGAAGCGTAAATAGGGATGAGCCGGAAAGGTGGGGTACGCTCCCACCTCCCCCGGCCGCTTTCCCTATTGTGAAAATTAACCTTTTAACCTAACCCATAAACGGAGGCTATAATGCCATTTGTACCCATAGCACGACTGCGACTCTTAGAGAAACTTGAAGCAGAATCCGAAGCAGCTCTTACGAGAGCTGAACCGCATGAGCTTAAAGAAGAACTAGAGAATGAAGTCTTTTTACGAAAAACCGCTGAAAAACAACTGTTTGATGCGAAAGCAACTATCGATGAACTTTCAGAGATTGTCTCTAACCTAGATATCCAGGTTGGAGGGTTGAGAGATCTGATGGATGAGAAAGTTCTCCAAGAAAAGTATCTGGAGCGAGTCATTCAGGATCAAAAAGTATCTATTGAGACTTTGACAAATACACTTTTACGAGCAATTAAGTCGTAAGTATTTGTTAAAGTGTAGAGCAAGGGCAGTCTTCGGATTGCCCTTCATCTTTATGGATTTTTTTCGCCCTGGCAGTGCTGCAGTTCATAGTCTTCAAAACTTATTTGAGAGCCATCTTCCCTACACTGTAAAAAGGTCTTAATGCAGCTGAGGTCATCTTTGGCCTCACCCATATCCGATTTCATCTCTACCATACGCTCTTGTGCAGTGGGCGCTTTTTTTTCGCTCTTAGTTTGCTTAGCCTTTGTAGGTGCTGTCATAGTTTTTATTCGAGTGTTAGATACACTGACATGGTGATGTTCAGTTTTTGCAGGTGCTTCACCGCATGACATAAGTAAAACAAACCACATAGTGACTCCTACTTGGACATCTTCATTAAGATTGTTTTGATCTCAGATATATCTTGTTTCATCACTTCAATATCTTTTTTTACCAGCTCTAGATGTAAAGTATTTGGTTCCATCTCCTTTACGTCTTCCTGTACAGCTTTCAGTTCTAGTGTTAGCCGCTCAACTTTAGTGTTGGTATGCCATACCCAGCCAAAGGTGGGAAGGATTACAATAGAGCTAACAAGTGCTCCAATCTTTACAGCAGTGTCAAGTGTACTCACAGATCACCTCAACTAAAGTATACAGGAGCTGCGTTCTTCCATACCAATAGAAAACCACTGTCTACTTGTGATAAAATTTCAATTGATCCTGCAGAAGGGAATGTTCCAGCCACATCATAGATCCGATAAGCTACAGGGCTGCCAGAAGACCCTATATTGGTCATACCAGTAAGATTAATAGTGCTAGCAGTAGCAACGTCGGAAGTGGCAAAAGATGTAAACTGCTCTCCAGCTACTTGTCCAGATAGGATTAAAACGCCAGATAGTGATGTACCCCCACCATCAATATCAGTCCAGTCATTGTATGTATTTTGCGTTACTGCTGTGAAGAGATTGGTACCGCTAATAAAACCAGTTCCTGATTCCTTAAGGGTACCTGCTCCAAAGTTAAGGAACTCTGCGATCTCTGATGTACTTGCAAACTTCTTTGCATAATAGTTAGTGGCCATGATTACCTCGTCAATTCTTTTAAGTTGTTAAATAGACGCTCTTTTAAGAAGAGATCCGCCATTGGATTTGCAGCTAACTCTTTTACTCTAACCCAAAAAGAACTGTGTGGCCGATCCTCAGGGCGCAAACTTCTTTCAAAGTTCACCATTTCATAGTTTTCTATAAACTGCGCTCTAACGTCTGTGTTCTCTGGTAACGTACTAACAAATGCTTCTTCAAGTAGCAAATGAAAGTTGTCCATAAAGGGAAGCTCTATAGGATTAGGATAGAAATGATATACCAGATCATCTCCATCATGAAAGTAGTCGACAATAAACTTATCGGAGACAAGTGTCTCTACTTCATTTTGAATTGACAATGGAGAGCTTTCTGACATTGCTTTCATCTTCCTCTAGCTCATCTTGCAGAACTTCGTCTATTGTTATTATATCATTGCCTTCAATGGTGCGCATTTGAAAAGTAAGTGCTTGTTGCCTAATTGTATCAAGAACCTCAACTCTACCAGCTTCTTTAATCTCTTTTCTAGACATAATGGCTTCCTGAGCTTGTCTCCCAAGTGCCGCCAATCCCATCATCAAGTTACCGGGCATAGGGTCTGATATAAACGATCTCTTCGCAATAACGACCTGCCTATTTACCATAGAAATAAAGTTATCATAAAATGCTTCATCACTAACAGTTTCTGGTATCTCTGCGTGCGCATACGAAGTTGTTAAGTCGCCTACTACAGCTGCGAGATTGGCATCCCGGTTGTGGTACTGGGATAAGAAAGCTACCAGCCCTTCTCTTGTAACCTTTGTAAGATCCCAGTAGTATGTGCAGTAGGCTTCTAGCTCGTTCTCCTCTGGCACCAACTTTGGATCATACTTAAGAAGAAGTATTTGCCTAACGTCTGTAATACTAGAGTGTGACAAGCTAAGGGTTTCAAAATCTTTGCGGATGTTTGATCTATATAGAAAGTTTGTAGCCTCTAAGAAGTCTGCGTCACGTCTCCAGTACTGGATAACACCTTGCTTGCGCAACCACTTACAAAAATACTCGTTCTCTTTATTAAAACGTGGCTCCCAACTTGAAGGGAATCTTCCAATCTCTTGTTTTAGGGCAAGAAGATCCTCTGAAGTGGGTATTACAAAGTTTAAGCGCATACAATCTTCTAAGATTGCTGAGCTGTCTTTCTTCTGTGTTAATAGATACTTTAAATACTGTTTATATGGATAGTCCATTTACTTTAGGCCCTTCCTCTGTAGATACTTTGTTAACTTTGTCTTTGGTGGTGGTACTAATTCTGGTTTCTTAAATGAGAAAGGTATAGAACGGATATAGTTCTCAGTAGGCTTCTTTACTCGCCTCTTAGACGCACTTGAAAGTAACCTAACACCAGGTAGTTTTTCAGAAGCAATTTTACCCAACTTTTCTGGGTCTGACATACCAGCATTCTGTAGGTTGCCTAGAGATTTCTTGGCAGTGGATATCAAGGTCTTGTTAAGTTTTTTTGTAACAATCGGAGCACTGGCGTTTTGTACTGACATTTGAGGCTTTGGTACAGCAAGCCCGCTTTTATTACGTCCTTTAGATCCAGTTACGGGTATAAGGTTCTTCTGAGCATGCTTTGCAAAAGGACGTACAATTCTAGGGTTGGCTTCAATGTGATCGGGCCGTACTGAGGACTGTAAAATTCTTTCTTTTAAGAACTTAGGAAGATTGTCATTGTAAGAAAGTCCTAGGTGTTTTTCTAGGTTCTCTACGTAATCTTTATTCAAACCTTCTGGAACAGACTCTCTTACTTTAGCCTTCATTGCAATCTGCGCATCCTGGCGACTCATTTTACCAGACATTACAGTCTGATTAACACGAGCTTCAATTGGTCCAGTTACTTCTTTTAACTTTTCTAAGAAGCCTTTTTCCATGTGCTCCTTTGGCTTTCTTGATCTACCAAACTTCTTGTAAGAGTCTTTGTATGCTCTTACTAAATATTCTGTTCTATTCAAGTCAGCGATACGAGACATAATGGCACTCTTTACAGCAGGCTCTAAACCTTCCTTATTTAGATAGCCCTGCAACAAGCCAAACTCTCTATGCACAGCACTAAGCGCTGCATCCGGACGGTACGAATGCAGATACTTAAGAATATTTGGGTTTGCCACTTTTTCAAGCTCTAAACAGAAAGATTCATACATCATTACATCACCTTACTACGTAATCCCGATAGACCATCAATAACAGTTGTCATCTGGCTAAGAGCATTCTTAGCTGCTACTTCTTTGATATCATCCATACCAAGACGGCTCGCTACCAAGATCTCTGCCAACTTCTGCGCGGTTTTTTCGAACTCAGGAATGTAGTTAATATACATGCCAACGTTCTCTGGTGTCAAGAACTTAAGAGATAGAATAGAATCTACAGTTTCTTTATCCACGATGACAGAAGCTTCTTTTACAAGATCTACTTGGAGAGAGCTAACATCTACTCTTGACTTTGCGATCTTAGACATGATTGCATCTTTAAGGTCAGTCGCTTTGTTGATTGTTCTGTGCTGATAGATGTTTGCATACCCATTTGCAGAAGCCTTCTTCATCAAAGAGCTGGACTGTGTATCGGTCAAACCATAAGCGGCAAGTGCAAAGTGTGTATCTCTTGCATTCATAATGTCATCAAATGACGAACCCTTTAACTGCCAAGACATCCCATCAGAGATAAGTTGCATTGAAGATGCCTTTTTCAACATTTCTCTTTCTCTGTGATCAACAGTTCCAGAAGCCACTTTGATACGACCTTCAGGGAGGGCAATAAAAGACATAGAAGAGGGGATGGCATAGTGGCCAGATCCCATTGAGGCAATCTTACGGATACCATCAATCTTAGAAATCTTAACAGTTTCACCAGTAGAAAGTCTTTTACCGACATAGTACGCGATCTTCTCTTTGCCAAAGGGTGCTTCTACCATGTTTTGAATATCAAGTACTTCTGTAGCAAGAGCTCTGTTGCCATCTTGTAGAGCAAAGACTCCCTTTCCTCGTATATTGGTATCAGGGAGTGTAGCTTTTGATACAAACCTACCAACCATGTCTTCTTGCATAGCAGACGCAGTTTTAGTAATGAGTAGCTTTGTGTACATCTGGTTGCCATCGAGATCAACCATCTTTGGAATAACCATACCAGTTACTTCGTCTTGGCCTGACTTAACCTCATAGTATCCCAGGTGATTAATGTCAGATGCTTCTTTAATAATCTCAGACTTTTTTTGAACAGGGTCTACTGTATAGGTAACAAAACTTTCTGAACACAACTTCTCAAAGCCTTCTTTGTTTAAGTATGCCTGTGCTTCAAAGCGAGTAACCTCTTTTTCTACTGGGTCGTAGGCATGATGACTAGCAGTCTTTAAGAAGTATCTCGATCCTTCTTTACGAAACTGTACTACCGATGGCTTTACGGATTCTTGTCTAAGCGACGCAATGCTAGAAGCAGTTTTTTCTTTTGTAGTAATAATGCGCTCTACAGCTTGTCCAAATGCGGGGTTTGATACAGCTGCATATCGAAGACCTGCACTCTTTGTCAGTTCGTTCTTAAAACTATTGATCTGAGATGCACTTGCGTTCAACAAGGCAGCATCCAAAGCCTTTACACTGCTATGCTTGTGGATACCAACAGACTGCCGTAAGCGCTGTGCAGGAGGATCGATCTGAGCACCCAACCCTGTTGCACTAAACTGTCCCGGTCTAGCCGAACGATCAAACATCTCTGGCTTAAACAGCGTCTCAGAGATAAAACTTTCACTAGCTGGTCTAATCTCATCTTTGTGAGATATTACATCCAAGGGTGCTACCTCATGATTACGGATTATAATCGGGAATGAAACGATCCTGTCAGACTCAGCTGCAGCTTGCTTTTCCATCTTGTGAGGGTATACCATCATCTTACCTACACCAAAACCTCTAGACTCATCAGTACGATCAATGGATACATCTACTTCATAGTTTCGAAGGTAAGGAACTTGCTTGTAAGCCTCCTGAAGAATGGTGATAGGCCACTCCTTTGAGTCTTTACCAAGTTGTGTTGAGTATGCAAGTTTTTCAAGACTGATCTTGTTTGCACGTTCTAATAAAGGTTTCATAATATCTCCTAGTATATGCTACTATCGTAATTTTTTTATTCTAACAAACTATGAAGCTGTGACAGTGACCTCTACCAGACAGGCTGTGCCTTCTATTGGATCACTTGCTGTTACTTCTATAGTATATACGTTTCCAGCCGTTGACGCAGTAGGTTGTGTGTAATCGGGGGCTTCTACAAACGTAAGCACTCCAGTAGAGGCGTTGATACTAAATATCGATCCGCCATTCTCATAGGATCTACTAACAACACCTAGACTACCATCCGCATGGTATTGATCCTGCCCACCAGTGATACTGTATGTGATTGGGCTTGGGCTACTGTTTAAACTCTGAGCCGTTATTGTACCAATAGCAGTATTGCCAGTAACAACGCTGAATCGATAGATCGGCACGCTGCCTGTAAAGGCTGTTGGTGTTACCCACTCTGGCGCCTTGTTAACAAGCGCTGTACTAGACCAAGCATCAGTAATCTCCGATGTCATATCTCCCCAAGCCGTTGTGTATTGTGAGAGATAGTTCGACAGCTCAGTTTCAAAGTCAAACCCAAGAAACTTAAATAAACCTTCTACCGCGCTAAAGCCACTGTAGTCTGCACCTTGAAAGGAAATCATCATACCAAAAACAACCCCATTATTACCGTAGTCTGGAACATCTTCAGCAGTTAGTATTCTGGAAACCAGTCCTGGCATCCCTGTGCTCTCAGCAGGATCTATTGGAACAATGCAAAAGTCTAAGGATGCAAGCGTATTAATGAAGTCGTCTAGGAGAGCAATGAAATCAGACAGACGCCCAAGAGCCGCTGCAATAGTATCTAAGTATCTAGTGATTGCATATATCAAATCGACAAAAGCGCTGGTACCCTTTGTTTCAAACTGATCTACCATCTTTTGCAGCTGCCGTAAGGCGTCACCAATAGGATCACCCAATAAGTCTGATAGCTTTGCAGAAAACCAAGCAGGTTGTCCTAAAGTCATTCTAGGGAATGGAGCGTCTGCACCAAACTTACCGGATATGGCACTACCACGAGATTCGAGATAACCACCAATACTTTGACTAACTTTTGTACTATCCTCACTAGTATCAAGCTCTGCACTACCCATTCTAAACAGAGACCTTCCTTCTTCTTGTTTAAGTCTTTCTTTCCAAATTGCTCCGTACCCTTCAGCACTATCTGCAAGAACATTTAGGGGACTTGTAGGGGAGATCATGTTGGTAAGTGCTCTGCAGGACTTGACTAGCCCAGACAGAGAGTCTACTGCCTCGATATTAACACCTTTTGTAATTAGAACAGCGCCCATAGGCTGATCGTTGTCAGGTCTGGGTGCAAAAGGGTTGTCTACACTTTGAGAAGACAAGGCAACTTCGTACAACCATCCAGGCAAACCATTTGCAGTAAAGGGGGACTTCCCCTCGCTGAACCACTGGCTAATAACAAAGTCCTGATCGTACTTAAGATTAGAATGAACACAAGCAGATACACCAGTGTTCATCGTATCCTCAACAACATTAATAATATAGGACAGCAACGTCTTTACGATATTGTCTATAAAGTCAACACTGAACTCAAGCAGGGATGCAATCTTTTGTAGTAGCTTAGAAATAGAACCAACAGTCGTCTCTAAAGCTGTAACAACAGCAGCTGTATCGTCTGCTATTGCTTCAAGCTTCTCAGAGCTAAGACTTAAACTGGTCCATGTTGCTTCTGCCACTATTTCTTATCCGTATCTGGGACGTCTTTTTTGATATCTGCAAGAACTTTCTTAATATCATTCGCATGCATCTGCAGTAAGTTTTCAAACTTCTCTAAGTGATGCTTAAGTTTGATCAAGTCTTCCTTGCTATTAGTATTTTTGTACTTCTTCCAGTTTACTTTACTCTTATCTGACATCTATCCTCCAAGGCCTAAGAAGGAACTCTTAATGGCCTGCTCTTTTTGGTTTATAAAGTTATTTAGGTATTCTTGTTGGTTCTTTCTGAGATCGCTTAGCTGGTTCTTTAACTCACCGGGCTCTCTGCGCAACGCTTGTACGTTTTGATTTACGCTTTTAACAAGGTTCTGTCTAGTATTAATCTGTCTTTTAAGATTTCCGATTGCCCTATCTGCGGATCGGACTCGGTCTTCAAGACGCTCAACTTGATACCCCAGTCCCTGCTTTTCTTGTAAGCGCTTGATCATATTTAAGTCAGATACGTCGTAAGTATTTTGAGATATATTTGGGCCAAATGCGTTTGTTGTACGTCCTTGGTGGATCGGATTAAGGGTTTTGTAGTGCGGCATAAATCCAAACTTTACTCCGGATCGAGACTTCCCAATGATTCTGTTTGCTCCTGTACCACCACGGGCTCGCACGATAGCTGCCTTCGCAGACGCAGGCAGTACTGCATTTGCACCATAAATAGAAGCCACTGCATCTGCCATTGTTAAACTTTGCGGAACTCGGAGGTTTCTGATGACCTCCTCCAACCCTCTGCTCGGTAAGGTATGCAAGTAAGTCCTAGGAACTGTCTTAATACCAGTTGCAGGAGAGATTTGCCGTCCTGCAGGCTCTGGTATTGGGAGATCCCTCTTTGGCTTGCCCAGGACCGTGTTTCGAATCTGGTCAAACTCTAATTTAGCTATAGATCTAGCATTTTTTAGAGATTCACCTTGGTCAATCAGATCATCTACGTAATTTTTTTGTTCCGTACGAAGGCGCTTTTCGATATTTCTCATCTTATTTTGCAGCTTACGTTGTTCCCCCTTCTTACCCACAATAGAGGACTTTTCACTCGTCTTTAAGTTCAAACGTTTTCGCAGCTGAGGTATACTTTGCTCCACGTCTTGAAAGTTGATAGGCATCTGTGGATTTGACATCGCACTACGCAGTGCCTGGAACTCCTGCTCCTTCAAACCATCATAACTTGTGCCCTGTAAGCGCTCGTTAAGGTGCTCTAGCCTAGACTCTTTATTTGTAATGTCATCTACGTATTGAGTAAACCTAGGATCACTCTTCTTAAAACCTGTTAAAGCCTTGTTCATACGATGTCTAGCAATACCACCACGTAGTCCAAGTATGGCTCCTGCACCAATCGTCGCTCCCAAAAGGCTTTCAGAGGTAATACTATCTGCATCCTCTCCACCCTTATAGGCCAATCCGCCAAGCACAGCGCCACCGGATAAGGCACCGAAAGTACCCTCCCCTATCATCATTCCATATCGTTTTAAAAAGTTTTGTACTGACATAGTATCCTCATAAAATCTTACCCGGACTTATTGGTATCACTAATGGTGTTGGTGATGTAGGTCCAGTATATACAATTGGTGCCGTAGTTGTCATTGATGAGTACATTGTAGCATACACACCGCTTAATGCGCTCATTAGATTTACTATCTGTACTGTAAAGCCACCGTTAACATTGAATAACCCCTCTGAGTTAAATTGGGTAGCCAGTTCTATTAAAAACAGTCCTGCGGTGGCTGTAAGGGGTGCTTGGTTGTTTGGCAGTATCAAACCAGTGCCTAGCCCTCCTCCCGGAGGAGGCGAAGGCTGGTATATCGCTTGAGTTGCAGTCGCCCTTGCTATATCTGTAGTTAAAGCGTTTGCTATAGTTGGACCATACTGACCGGTCCAGCCTAGTGTAGTTATTAACTGCGCACCGCCAGTAGCAGCTGCAGGGAAAAAAATAGGAGTGCCAACTGGGACGGCTGTACCGCCTGCAACACCAGTATAGGTGTTTGTTACTGGTGTATTACGTAAAACATTAACCCAAGCATTACAGCAATACTTAAGCATCTTTTCTGTAGGATTAAACGAATCCTTCTTGGCAGACACAACAGAAGGTAGCCTAGCAACTAGGCCTGCCCAAACTACCCCATATACACCAGAACCTGTTACTGGCATTAAGTCCCCCACCCTAACTCTTTTAGAGTAGCCGCTCTTACCTGAGACACATCTGGAAATGAGTTTATACCACCAGTCATAGTATTCATTAACTCTTGTTCTTTTTTTCCAATCTCAAACAGCTCTTCTAATGAAAACTTCTTCCCTCTTTTTTCTTTTTGTAGTTTTCGATACTCTTGTCGTGCTGCAGCTTGCCTCTCTGCCCGCAATCTTGACTGCATTTTTCTTTCAGTATTCACATAAGTATTCCAGTCTTTATCAATCTTTCGCATTTTATTCTTACTCATTCTTCTACCCTGTAGCGCACCCTGCAAGGTTTGGGCATGCTGCGGCATTAGACTGGAATAGGTATCTACCTCTTTTTGCCTCATCAATCTAATTCCTTCTTTAACTTCTCTTTCTACTACTGGGTTGGGATCTGTAAAAGTCGCCATGATATTTAAATCGGGTAACCAAGCTCTTTGATTGTTGTGATTTCCACCTCTATCAGCTTTAGAGATTCTTCTTGCAGCATTTGGTCTTCGATGTTTTAAAAATTGTCTTAGCTCTCTACCCTCATGTAGCACCACCATGGCGTTCATAGCACGCTGCGTTCTTGGATGTAAAGGCTTATCAGACTGCTTAGGCAATAAGCGCGTTATGTTTCCCTTTACTTTTATAATCGGTACTTTAGGGTCACTAAGATCCATATACCCAGTAGGAAATTTTTGCTTAGCCCTAAAGAAGTAGGGCTTAGATCGTAACTTCATAGCAGCTGTTTCTAACTGTTGTAAGGTAACTGCTATTTTTCTTAGACTCATTACTGTCCCCTCTTTTTATCTTGAAGATACTTTTTGACCTTTTGTCCACCCTTGTAAGTACCGTATGCTAATGTTCCATACCCTATGCCTGTACCGATGTTTTGGTTTCTCTTTAAAACTTTCATATCAGTTTTCATGTCTTTAAGTTCTGACAAATATTGTGAGGTTTCATCTTTTACCCTTTTTAGGTCGTCAGGAGTAAGATTTAAAAAATCTAGGTCGTCAGGAGTAAGAGGGTCATTAAGAGATCTTTGGAAAGCAGTCTCCTTAGAGATTTCCTTATCTATGTCACGAAGCATATTTTTCGCGTTTCTACTAAATTCAATTCTATGTTTTGCAGTTCCTATCGGCGCGGCCACTGCTTCAAAGGCCTTGGCGGGAATAATTTTAAGACTTCTGGGGTTAAAATTGGGGCCATTGCCAGATATTGCATCCGATATCCTTTCTACTCCTTTAAGATATTTTTGTCTTAAACTTGCACGTTTTTCTATATATTCATGTACGTTCATTGTTATCCCTTTTTTATTAGTTGCGTTTCTATTTCTTTAATGGCATCGGTTTCTGGAAACTAGGAGGCCTCGCCGTCTGTCCCCAACGGATGCTATTCATCAGATTCTTTACAGAGTCTCGACCAATTTTACGGTCAATGGGTCTACCCCATTCCTTATTTGCCTTAAGTACGCCTTTTGCGTAATTCCAAACATTAGGGTGTATTTGTCTGGCCCTAGTCTTCTTGTACCCTTCAATGCCAACTGTTTTAGGTCGAGCTACAACGGTCATCCCTCTTTTAATAGGAACATTTCCTGATCTGATGTGATGTCCCCTGTGAGCTTTGTAGCTGGCGGGCCTCATTAAGATGCTGCCGTCAGCCTGATCTACAGCGGATCCAGTATCCCCATCATACCCCCTTTTCCCTAGTCTTCGTTCTTTATAGACTCGAGCCTCAGACGCTGGTATGGTATGAGGTTGTCCCATTACATGACCACGATCACCTATGATCAACCCATAGTCTTTTTTTCCGCTCTTGTAATATGGATTACCCACTTTACCCTTTTGGTGATCAATCCAGTAGCTGCCGTAACCTGTTTTGGTTCTGTGTGGATCTCTTGTTATCCTAACAACGCCTTCATCCATTAATGAGCGAATAGATTTAGAGGCGTGGGAAGCAGAATCCTCTCTTGTCATTAAAGCTAACGCCCTGCGGTATTGTTTCTGAACAGATTTATTTGAAACTGCTAGTTTTTCTATATATTCATGAATATTCATATTTTTCCTAAGTTGCTTTATCCGCAGCATTCGCTGCCGCTATAGCCGCTTCCGCGGCTGACATTACATTAACATAAGGAACAACAGGAACTTTTGGACCGATACTACCTATTGGCACCTTACTGAACGCAGATACAGTATCACTTCCCTTAATAGGGAGTCCAGTGACAAAACAAAATGGATGCGTAAGTGTTGTAACTACCTTGCCCTGCCCTGCACCTGCTGAATTAAGGGGCCCGCCCAAGGCTACCTCGCCACTAGTACTCAGTGTTATCTCTCCACCCGGAGAAGACATGGCTGCACCACTAGAAGTTATTTGAACCGTACTTTGTGACTTCTTGTTTCTTAGATAGATGTTCCCAGCATCATCACACAAGATAATCCCACCACCAGTAGCAATCTCAACACCAGTTGCGTAAGGTGTGATTCCATTCATAGGAACAGATGTAATCTTTACCTTACCGCCCATAGTCTTTAATAGAAGACCCGTCGGTTTTGGACTAATCTTATTTGAGGCAATGATTTGCGTTGAACCACCACTTACATACTGGGCGGAACTCCCAACACCTACTTTGTAGTCTCTAGCACAATCAATAGCAACCTCTCCTTGTACACTTAACTCTTGAGAACCATTAATGGTCTCTTTACGCTTGCCCGATACGAGTTCTAATGGAGCCTCTAGGTTAAAGTTAAACTTACCCTTAACAGTAAGATCTAGACCTCCTACAAACTCTCTAGTTGCAATACCCTTCACTGACAGACGATCACTCTGTGCAACATCAATAGAACGTGTCTGTGTAGTAAGAGAATCTAACCCCGATACAACTCTTTTGTAGTTTGCAGCCACAAGAGTATCAGTCTCATGAATCTTAGTGAAGCGACTACCAAAGAAGGCAGAGTTGATCGTTCCCCTCTTGTCCATATAGATTCGAACACTGCCGCCTTTCTTTTGACCCGTTTGTTCTTCTACATTCGGATTTGGGTTGTGTAATAAAAGCTCGAATACAATGTCTTTCCAACTTTGCCCACCAATCAACTTATCATGTGTATCCAAATCTACACGGCCAACTTGTAACTCTAATACAGGATCCAAGTCTTGCGCAAACTCTTTTACAGTAAGGTTAAACTTAGTAGGAGTCTTACCTATAGTGACATTCTCTATACCATTCTGGGATGTTGGGTCTGCTACTACAGGTGAGGTAATCGTACCCCAACTCTGATCTGAATCATTTGTCTTAAAAGAAAACCCACCACCTGCCGTGATTTGTTCATATCGAATGCAAAAGTCTCTAATGAAGTTTGTTAAGGGGAGGTAAAATCGCTTTGCCATAGCAGAGCTTCCAATCTCTATCGTACCACTCTTCTTTACGAGAATCTTACTCTCTGGAGTACCACTGATCTTGATATCGCCTGGCTCAAGCTGCTCTCTTGCCATGCTGTGATCGTTATCAAGACTTACGCTGTCATCCAACGCATCTCCGTCAAAAGGTAAGGAGCATCCCATAAGTATAAAAGAGCCAAGAAGATCAGTCTTTGCAAGCCAAACTGAACTTCCTACCTCTGGCAAGTAGTACATACCTGATCCATCTTTCCCGATATTTATAGGATTAATCGGTATGTCCTCTATTGGACCACTATCCCCACCCTCTTCAAGAGCTGTACAGGTCCACTTCAGTTTATCTACTGCGACTATGGATGCTTTCTTAACTTCAAACATTATTTATTCTTTCTCTTTAAATACTCTAAGGCTGCAATAGGAGCCATCCATCCAATAGTCTTAGTGGCTTTAGCTACCCCTCCAGGCAACATCTGTTTTAACGCAGCAGGGACATGCTTCTTCTTCGTTCGCATTAATGCTTTTAAAGAGGTTTTTCCGTCTGTGTATAACTCTGGGACAGTATCCATTAACATACCTGCACCGAAAAGACCTTGAGCTGATGTCCGTCTCTCGTTCCGTGTCTTGTTAGAGGTTCTTCTGTCACCACTACGATATGACTGAGCCAACCCAGCCAAACTTAATACACCTGCCGCTTTCTTACCAGCTACGTATGCTTTTATTGCTCCTGGGGTTATCGCACTATTTCTAGGCAATATCTGCCGGACTTGAGTTACAGATGCGTTTCTAGGTACATATAGACGCTTGCTTTCACGGTCAAATACTACCTCGTTCCCTTTCATGATTTCTTTTTGAATATTTCCGAGGACGCGGTTTTTATCTGTAATAAAAGTAATATCTGGATTGCTTTTTATTATTGAAGATAAAGCTTTTTGTCTAGAAGGAGACTTTGAAGCCTGCAATCTAGCTTTATCTCGTAATGTATTGGTTATCTTTACCACTCCTGCCTGTACCGGCATCGTCGCAACAGACGCCCCAAAGGGGAGGAGAGCACTAGCCGCTCCTCCCAATCTTTGGTCACGCTTTTTCTTTGCTATCTTTTCCAGTTCTTTGTAATAGTAATGGTTCATTTTATCTCCCTATAGCATTCTACGTAGTCCTTTCATCGTTCCTTTCATATATAACTTACCAAACTCTTGCCCGAAGTCTGATGTAATTCTTTTCTTATGCCTTTTTGCCATATCAATATACTGGATTCTCTGCTCTTTTGACATATCTCTCCAAGTGCCGGCGTCGGAGAATGGGTTCTTTCGTGTTGGTGCGATTCGCTCCCACAATCTCTCTTTCCGTTTCGAGAGTTGATCTCTCCAAGCGATATCTGCACGCGTTTCTTGAGGGGGCTTACCCCCTTTTGCCACTATATCTGCGCTCCGCTTTAATTGCTCTTCTGTTTTTTGTTTTACACTTCTGGGTATTGGTGGCTCGCTAAACATACCCCTACTGTATTGATAGTCTCTTAGCTTGCCTTGAAGTTTCTCATTTCCTTTAGTCCCTGTTGCGCTAAGGTGTTCAAAATGCCGTTGCAGCCTAGATCTCCCAGGGGATGCTGGGGTTTGATAGTAGCTAGATTGCGCTAACAATAACTCAAAGATCATTTGTTTTTCCTGCGCAGTCGCTTGGCTTAGCGGACGCTTACCTAGTATGGAGCTTATTGCTCTCCTGTTAGCCTGCACCTCGTTTACTATTTTATCTCTAGATTCCTTGCGCCTAGCTAGTGTAAGTATTTTATTCTCTCTTTGTCGAGATGCTTCAACACCTTTTTTAGTATGTTTTCTTTCTACTAAATCCCTTACTCGATCTCGTCTATTTCGGTCTATACCAAGAGCTCCTACCTTCCCTGTACCTTCTTTAAGATTAATGCGGTCTGGGTATCGTTGCGCATAGTCTTTTAAGTGACCAATCTCGTGTAATCCAACACCTCGTTGCACGTTCCCTACTCCCCCGATGGCCAGAGGAGCATTTTTACCTACCATAAATACACCTTGAGCGCTCTCCCTTGGGGCTATGTACCGGACATTACGAAGAATTCTATTATCTCGTTTAGTTGCACGATCAAACCTAGCTAGTTCCTGAGATGCATTACTACTAACTTTGGGGTCAGGTAGCTTTGTCTGTTTGACTAGATGATTACGGTAGTCGCCCAAGGTCGCTGTCGTCCCCCTCTTTGGATGAAAAGCATTCTTAGAAACTGCAGGATTTGTAAATATCGTGTTTGAGTAATCACCTAGCGCAACCTTTTCCATATATTCTTTTAATCTCATTTTAATACCCTCGTTATAACGTTCTTAGCCTTTCATTTTTCTTTCTATACTGCCGTCTAGCAATTTCTGCACCAGCTGCTGCGGTTAATGGGATCCCTAAGTGGGATAAGTAAGTTGCATAAGCTGGAGCTAAGTGCTTTAAATACTTAAGCCTCTTTCCTTTAGGTGCAAATCTTACTGCTCTACTGGTAGCACGAGCTTCTTCTATTAAGATAGGCGCCTCAGCCGCCCCTGCCGCAAGAGCGATATTTCGTGCTAAAGCTGCGTTTCTTTCTTGTTTCTTAGAACCTTTCCCTCTTCCAGATAGTAGTAATCCTGGAGTTGCAGCCAAGGCTACTATCTTTCTGGCTGGACGAGACTTTGTACTGTAAAGCCTGGACTGAGTATCAAAAGTGTTGTAGAGTTTTGATTCCCGTAGCCCCGTGGCATGACCCATCTCGTGAGCTAAGGTAGCAGGCACAGACTCTTTTGGTGCATATAGGTAAGGCAGTTTATCTTTATTTTTTCCAAAACTGTCTGCTGTGTGAAAATGAGCGACTCGTTGAAAGTCTTTGCCAAATATTTCCCTTAATGGCTCCACTTCCGGAAACAATACTTCTTTTCTTTTGTTTTTTACTTGCTTAAATAGTTTAGGGCTAGCAGACTTATAATCTGCTTGACTAGCAGTCCCTGGGTTTGTGTAATCAATACTTTCGTTTTTTCTCAAAAAACGCAAAGCTCCCTCACTAATACCTTCAGTAACAAGAGGACCAAGTAGTGTTGACCCTCCCACCGCACCAATAACTTTTAAGTTACGCTTGTCTGACCCCTTCGGAGATTCTTTTTTCGGTTTTAGGGCCGCTGTTTTCTCCTTAGTAATCTTTTTTTGTTCTTCGATAAAGGCTCTATAAACATTGGCTTCTCTTGTTTTATTCATAGTTCTTGCCCTTTGTTCCGTAGCGATGTTGTAATATCGTTTAAAAAGGTAGGATCAAAGTCTGTTCTTTTTCTGTGCTCTCTCGCAAACATCCGTCTCTTTAGATCTGCAAGCTTTTTTTGTTTTGCTCGTATTTCTTTAAACTCGTGCTTAGAGGTAACTTGATTGCGGCGCTTTTTTAGTCTCTTCTCTAAAGTACTAAGTCTAGTTCTAGGAGCTTTAATTTTCTCTTGTATCCCCTCAACCAAATCCATGTAGTCTCTATCTATTTTTTTAAGTTCATGACGATTAAAAAGACGGGTTCCATCAAGATGAGTCTCTCCCTTAACAATGGCACTTAGTTGTCTTTTATACTGCGGCAACAGATCAGAAAGAACAGACATTTCAACCTCTCTATAAGGTCTCAGACCTTCAAACCCAGCCTCTACATCCTTAGGATCTACATCAGTAATTCTATTTTTTCTTATAAAATCTTTAATAGGAACTGATGGAGCTGCATGAGTACTAAACCCCTGCCCTGGTTTTATTTTCATTTTTCTAGCCGTAGACCTCTCGGTAGCTTCATGAGACCCAGTTAAAACATTGTCTACTTTATGAGCATCTGGCGTACTGCCTTTTTTAGCTCCTTTTCCAGTTAGAGTTACCACCCCTGTCTGTGTGTTGTAACTATTGGCTTGCCCTTTTACTCTTATAGGCGCTGATTTCATATTTTTAATGAGCTGGGGCATTGTTGCAGCCCCTTTCTCTAAAAAAGCCCCAATCTTTTCTAATTCATTATAGAAGTATTTATGCACACTAATCATATAGAGCTCCGCCAATCAGGGAACTGAAGGTTTTTGTGCATCTTTTTTGCGTATTCATAGGATTCTTTTGCAAATTGTTGTTTTTGTTTCTCTGTATACATGCCAGCACGCTTTTGCCTTACCAGTACAGGTGCGTATCTCCCTGCTGTATCCTTAGTATTTGACTGGACCAACGCTGTCCATACTCCATTTTTTGATGGATATAATCTTACCAAAGGAAAGGAGCCTACTTTTTGTTTACTTGACCATTTTTCTGATTTCATATTCTTTGCTAGCTCTCTAACCCTTTGCCGACTTTTAGAATCAGTTACAAACCGGTTGCCGATAGTATATATATCCCTACCCTCATTTGTTAAGACCTGATGAATTGAATGCATGGGCCCTTTAGCAGGAACCTTTGGAAAGATGTGCCTATAACCTCTATGCATAAGTAAGCCAGAAAGTATTGAGCTTCCAAGGTATAGACCTGTCTTTTTTTGCTTATCAGAAAGTTTTGCAATCTTTTCTAATTCATTATAGAAATGTTTGTCAACCATTAGTATTGTCCCTTCCAATCTTCTACACCAATTTTAGACTTGATGCCAAACTCTTTTGCGTACGCTGCTGCTGGTATTGGATGGAACCCATGTATATTGGTTTTCCAACCTTCTCTGGAAGCCTCTACAAGAGTCCTTCCTATATTATCATATCCTAATCGGGCCATCCAATCTTCATGAATAGAATGTGGTAAGACATTTACACCCTTGATGACTGGAGTATGCTTGATCTCCTTCCCTTTGTGTTTCTTATTCCACGCACGGATCTCAGAAGCAGGAGCCATATCTCCAGGAAGATATCTTGGATGGGTAGCGGGGTCCTCAATCTTGGTGACATTTGTCATTGCCTTTACTACCACCTCTACGTTCCTTCTCCTAATCGGAGATACAGAACCAAAGAGCGAGTGGATATCATGCGTGAGCTGATCTTGTGTCTTTGTGATGTTTGTCTTGGATAGAAGATCTACTGGATTGATTGAGCCGTCAGATAAAGGTTCTCCTTTCTGAATCTCCATACCTTTCTTTACTGTCAAGTCTCTTGTAGCGGGCACATAAGTTTTACTCTTGCCAACAGTTACAAAACTACCACCTTGTGGTGCCGCCTCTACATCTTTTACAACTCCACTGGTTGGTGACAACACAGCTGCATCCGGAAAGTTCTGCGGAAGTCGCATAAAGTTAGACAGGATCTTGAAGGTAGATTGTGACTTGGCAGCTTTACCCTTTGCCAAACCACCAGTGTGGAACACATTTAGAGACAGCTGAACAGAAGGCTCTCCAATAGCATGACCAGATATCACACCAATGTTTGTTCCCACATCCATACGGCCACCGCCAATACTGTCACCTGCACACATCTGACATACACCATTCTTTGACTCACAACGTAAAGCGGTTCTTACTTTAATACGGCTGCGCCCAGCTTTCTTAGCCGCAGATATTGTATTCGCAGTAACCAGCTCATTTCTTCTAAGCCTTACACCTTTGAAGTTACTGTTAGAAGCAAGTCTGCGATCAGTAATATCTGCATCATCAATCGATAAAAAGATACCCTCCTGCGTCCCACAGTCTGGCTCTGTAATAACTGTATTCATAACAGAGTGTTGAATCTGTTTTGAAATGTATCCAGGATCGCGCACACCTTGTACTTTCTGAATAGTACCTTTACGAGCGCCATGCATTGTAGTCCAGTAAGAGCCTAAGTCCATACCCTCACTGTAAGATTTTGGAATTAGGTATGGCACTACTCTATCTCTACCGTCCTTTACCAGAATGGGTGAAGAGACAATCTGTTTAAGTTGTTCCGGCTTACCCCGGGCACCTGATACAACCATCTTGTAAATGTTTGTAGGATCTTTACGTAGAGCTACACTGTTTGCCTTATCCAGCTTCTCGTCTACAGCTTGAAAGGTCTCTACAATCTTTGCGTATTTCTGATTGGCAGAAAGTTGTTTACTACCTCGAATATGATCTGCCTTTTGATTAGCTTCTCGTATTAAGGTGTCTCTAAGTTCTTTGTTTACTGTAGAGAAGTCATCTAAACCAATACTAAACCCTACTTTTGTAGAGTAATCGTTGCCTAAATCTTTGAATTTATTAGCCACTAAGCCAAACTTCTTAGGATGTTTCTTTGCCACTGTGGTTAGAATGTTGCCAATGTCTTTCTTCCCATAAACTCGAGTTTGTTCAAGAGGCTTCTTACCAAGCTCGCGCAACTCTTTAGGAAGAGCAGACTCAATACGCATTTTACCCAGTGTTACTTCTGTACCATTTACAGTAATACGGTCAGTAAGGTCAATAGTCCCACGTTTGTAGGCTCTCTCGGCTTCAGCCACTGTCTTAAATTTCTTATTGGTCTTCTTACCTACTTGTGATGCAAGGTACATTCCCATTAGAGCTTCATGACCAGGCACGTACTGTACTCTCCCATTGGTCTCTGAGAAGAGGTTGTTGGAGGGAAACATGTTGTAAGCTTCTTTTACGGCTCCTTTTGTGATTGGTAAGAAGACGGCCATAGTATCTCCATCAAAGTCTGCATTGTACCCAGATACTGTTAGTGGATGTATTTCAATAGCCTTACCTTTTACCAATCTAGGTTTGAATGCCATAATGTTAAACTTATGTAATGCGGGGTCGCGTTTAACCAATACGGGTCTATCCTCTACCACCATCTTTAATGCTTTCTTAGCGATAGGTGTTTTTTCTTTATAGTTTGTCTCTGCTTCATCTATAGAGTAACCAGTTTGTAGAAGCTTGCGTTGGATGAATGGTTCGTATAGTTTCCATGCCATATCTTCTGGTAGTCCTACTTCATCTAAGCCCATGCGTGGTTCAGGGATAATGGTAGATCTTGCGGAGAAGTCTTGTCTACGTTTAAGAAGTTCTTTGTGGAAGTATCCTACTTTACTTGATCCACCGCTTGTTTTACCTTTTGAGTCTCTACTCTTTCCAGAGATGAGGTCAATGATACCCCTATACTGTCCTTGTCTTGTAAGAGAACCACCTAATCCCATGATGGCCTTTACACCTTGGTATAGTTCTTCTCTACTTTCCTTTAACTTTGCGTCAGGGATTCCAGAGTTTTTTTGTACTGTGATGAGGTCATTAATAGCACCAACGTCTTTATACAATCCATTCAAGTCGTTCGTACTTAAGTCTCCATTGTCTTTTACTGTAATGGGACGAAAATGCGGAGGTAAGATTGGTAGAGACTTCATCATATATACATCAGGTGTTAAGTCTGCTTCTTGTAATGCTCTAACAATCTTAAGTTTCTTTAGTGCTTTGTCTTTACCACTCTTCTTCTTTGCGCGAACTGCTTTCTCTAGTTTCTCCCTTTCAGACTTTAAATCAATCTCTCCGAGCATTTCTTTGATTGCTGCGCCACCGCGTTTGCCTTTGTACTTCTTCTCCCCGGAGATGTACTTATCAAACTCACCTCGTTTAAGATCAAGAAGCTTAACGATTGCGTCTTCGAAGAGTGGGTTCGGTATCTCCTCTCCGAGCTTAACGTGAGACCAGTGTACTCCATTGATTCCACCAGTTACTTCAGGATCAAAGAGTCCTCCATTAATCTCTTTCAAGTTCTTACCTCTGATCAACTCTCCTGGCTTTGTAATCTCACCATTGGATAGCCCTTCCTTACCGGTAAGCTGTTCTTCAGTAAAAGGCACAAGCTGCAAAGAGTTCCCCTCTTTCTTTACATTGACTCGCATTGCGTTCATGTAGCCAAGGAACTTTTCAAAAGCAAAAGGCACTTTGGGTGGTGGTAGTGGTGTACCTTCCCGAAGTGCATCCCAAAGACCATCTGTTTGGTCTGACTTGTATGTAAACATCTCGTGGATGTTCTTTCGTGACCCGTGAGCAAGCATTGCGAACAAACCTAGCTCCCCTAGTGTATTACCTCTTGCGTTATCAGAACTGCCAGTCGGAGCATGGTTAATATTGTATGCGGCACCTGGACCACCACTACGAGCTGACATCTTCTTATCAACTTTATGCTTAAGTTTGAAGATATACTGCTGGCCTTCCAAAATCTTTTGATCGTAAGGCTTGCCAGTGTCTGGATTGATTAGGCGCTCTTTATCTTCAATGCCTTTACTTTTAATCTCTTTCTTAAGTTCTGTTAAGTAATCTTTCCCGGCTTCAAAGTTTCTAACTTTATAAACTTCACCATCTTTCTCAGCGACTTTACCAGCCACCGTCTCTAAGACCTGCCCCAAGTTAATACGACCAGGGACACCCATAGGGTTGAGAACGATATCAACTCTCTCTTTCTCCCCTTTTTCATTAACTTTGTATGGCATCTCGTTATCTGGAATCACTCGAGTGATAATACCTTTGTTACCGTGACGTCCTACAATCTTATCACCTTGCACAGCTGCTTCTTCTGTCTTCACATAGACAATAACCTCGCCATCACGCTTCTTTACGATATCCGTAACAACTCCAGGCGTATCTTTCTTCCAGACCATTGACTTATCTCTATATTTTAAAGACCGACCACCGAACTTTCTTCTCTTTGACATGTACTGAGACAGCTCGGGCTTCTTCATCTTCAAGATGAGCGGATCACCCGGCTCTACTTTTGAACCAACACGAATGATCCCATCTTCATCGATGTTCTTTACCTGCTTTTGTCTGAATACATAGGGATGTTCATTTAAGAAAGTATTCTTCTTTGTAATCACATCACCCTTTAAGTTTGTATTCTTAGGATAGATGTGCTCAGAAGTTAGCTTCTTTGCACCAGTCTCCGAGATAATGACCCCATCCTCAAAGTTATAGCCTTTGAATGGCATGTATGCTGTACGTAGGTTTGTTCCTAGCGCTAGTTTTCCATCCTTTGTGAAGGTAGTATCTGCTAGTAGATCTCCTTTATTAACTTTGTCACCCTTCTTAACTTTGACCTCGCTATGATACAGAGAGTGCCCTTTCAGAGGAAAGTTATTGTATAGAGGGACCTTTGTAGTCTTTCTACCGGACTTAATGAATACGTGATCCTTTGTTACCTTAGTAACTGTACCACTAACTGTAGCTTTACTGGATGCAAACTGTCCGAAGATCTCTTCAAATGTTTTGTCTTTATCACCCAGAACCTGAACAAGTGGCGCCTCTCGATACTTGAGCGGAGAAGCTTGCTGTTGTTGTCGTGCAGCAGTCATTGCACGGTTACCTTGATTGTTTTGCAGAAAGGGAACAAGATTAGCACCAACGCCAAACACACCTCTAGGGGATGGAAGTACGTAATCTACCTTATCTGCATCAATAGTCACAAGCTCACCATCTTTAATCGCTTGAACCTTCTTCGCAACAGGCTTGACTCCACTCTTAGTGATCTTGAACTGATCTGGCAGACCTACAACCTTTTCCATCGCCTTAGATGGAGTTAGGGACTCATGCTTACCAGTTTTATTGTTGATAAACTTTGACTTAAGTCTGTTACCCTCTTTCTCTGCAGCCATAGAGAGTGCAAGAGTCACGCCGGTCTTCTCACCCTCTGGAGTATCCACTGGGTCAAGAAACCCAAAATGCGTTTGGTTAACTAACTTGGAGTCCTCTAAAACGGCAAAAGAAGATTGAATACCCCCCTGCTCTCCCATAACAGTTGTCTTTCTATGCCCTGTTAAGAATTCAAGAGGATTAGTCTGATCTCCTTGTCGGGCCAGCGAAGTATTAAAGAAGCCTTTGATGGCATTATCAAAGACTTTGGTTGGTACAGAATCCTTCAAACTCTTCTTTCTTCTCTCCAGCTGGAATCGCATCTTGCTTTTTGCTTTGTACGCATTGGACTTAATGCGGTTTGCAATAAGATCCTCAGCTGAGTGTACAGAAAGGAAGCCAAGATCTCCTCTGTCATCCCCTTCATCCTCTCCTTTTGACATACGGATAAGTCTTTCACCTGCTAAGGCTAAAGCTTCAGGAGTAACCTTTTTAAAGGGCTTACCTAGAGTTACTTTTGTGGTCTCTGGATCTAACTCAGTCTTATCCATCAGTTCTTGAAACAGGCCGATACCAGACTCTTCTGAGTTCTTGCCTTTAACCAAGTCTACTAGCTTCTTTCTGCCCTCCTTAATCGAAGACCTCTTCATCTCCTTGTTTCTTTGTAGAATCTGCTTACCCCAGATCTTTTCAAGGTCTTTATCTGTCATACCAGCATCGTAAAGCAATGGTAACAACGGAATCTTTCTATTTGCAGTTAATAAGTTAAACTCTGCGGTCTCTGGATTAAAGTCAACCTTTAATGATTTACCCTTAATAAACTGATCACGGTTACCTAAGTTAAACTCAGCTAGGAGCGCATCGTTCTGAGCACGTCTATGGTAGACCCCTGGACGTAGCCTAAGTAGCGTGGCCGACTGAAACTCATTCCCATTTACAATATAACCGAGTCTATCCGTGAGTTTAGGGAGATTGCCTACTGTCACATCCTTTACTGATTCTTTTCGCTTGCCATTCTCATATAAAACAAGGTCAGCTTTAATAGGAACCTGCCAACTCTCCCCTTTCAGGATAGCTCTTTTTTGTCCAGAGATGTCATCCGACTCTTTTGTGTCCTTAATATATATCTTCTCTACTTTTACCTCATGCTTATCTGTTTTGAGATTCAATGCATCCTTGTACGCGTCTAAAACCTTCTGTTTTACTGTGTCAAACTCTTTTTCAGTATCAAAACCTGGCATGAAAACCTCTCATAGATTGTGGAATAAGTACTTTGATAGGAAAGATGGCTACTACATCCTATCACGTAACCATATTGTAGTCGATTTTTTTACATTGAGGTCCACATGGAACAAAAAGTAAAAGAGAAAGTCAAGCACTTTCAAAGATTAAAGGCAATTGCACCAGCTGTTCTATTTTCGGTTCAGCCCTTTATTATCTTTATGGCTGAAGGAGGCAGTCCCAGGGAGGGGACAGAGCAAGATATGATTGAAGACCACTACAATGGCTGGTCTGTTAATGACTTCCAGGCGCTTTGTGATGCGCTTGGGTGGGAGTACGAAAAATGATTAATATTGGATTAGTACGAATGACGTACATCAAGTTTTACCAGTCTACCACTATTAGAGGTGCTTATGCGATTGGAAATGTGAGTATGACTCACCATTACACAGAATTACAAGAAGCTCTTGAAAAGCTAAGGCAGCATGCAAAAGGCCTTGAAGTCGAGGGTGTTCCGGATGTTGAGCACAGAAATATATGTGGGAAATACTTACCTAAATGCTCAGTTCATGTACGGGCATTGATTCAATACATAGAAGATCAAATAGTGATCTGCAGTAAGGTATTAGAGGTACTGCACGGCATCCCTTGCAATCCAGACGTTCTGGAAATTATGAAGGTAACTCGCCGTATCGATGCACTCGAGATCACAGACTATCAACAGTTCGAGGTCGAAAAGAGGGTACAAGAACATTTATTAAACCAGGAGAAGGGCTATGACCACAAGATTGAATGGTGACGATATGCAGGAGGACATTGCAGATGCAGTGTCTGGAGTAGAAGATGAATAGGCATTCGCGAGAAGCTGCTCTTGAAATCTTGACTATGTTTATGACTCTTAATCCTTTGAAGAGTCATAAGAATATGGAAACGGCATTGACAGCTTGGGCACACCTTTACATTGAGGAAGTAAGTGGTGTAGCCCAAGATGCGTTTCCTACGGAGTTTACAAAACTTTGGCTTGGGATTGGGAAAGATGTATTCCATATATATCTTCCAAAAGGTGACTTCCTACACTTCTTGGACATGAAAGCAGGAGACCCAACTATCTTGGATGTCCAGGAGGCACTACATAAAGCAATAAAGGAGCAAACAATAAAGATTAAACAACAAATAGCGGAGGAGTTATCCTAAAAATATTTTTTCTTTCATTCATTACAATGAAACTGGTACTGAGATGTATTCATTAAAGCAGGTTTTCCGAAAAGAGGTGCAACGCGTGATGAAGAAACACGCAATACACAGTACACAACTAGGCCGCTATATAGGTGAGCATGAAAGAAGCGTAAGGAGGTTTTTAACAACTAAAAAAGAGGTGGATATAGACACGATGGAGTGGTATCTGGAAGGTCTATCTGAACTAACTGGCGAGAGCCTAAATCTACAAACAATAATAGAGAAAAGAAACTTATGGAACAGAATAAAAAAAGAGGCAATAGCCAATCACCTACAGTTGAAGGATTAACATTGGACATACTAAAAGGAGTTACTGGAGTAGCCGCAGAGTTTATACAAGATAAACCGGCGGGTAGGATCATTCTTGCTGTCGATGAAAATGGGGAAATTAACGCACAGCTGCATGAGGTAATACTGACATTTCTTCAACGTGCTTTCGGGGAAGTCAAGATAAAACCAACTGCTCAGGGCATGGAGTTCTCATGGCAATGAAAATACAAGGAGTCTGGCTTGAAGACTTCCAAAAAATCGTAGAAAATGCAGAAAGATTAAAGCTACTTTGGAACTGGTTGATGAGCGACTTCTATATCGCTCCAGAACTGCCAAAGGAGCTCCAAAAGGGAGAGCCTGACCCGCTGCTAGATCCACTTCTAGCACAGGTTCTTGACGAGAACCTCCAAACTATTCAGCTGCTTTACAGCGCACCAGGCTGGACTTGGGCTGATGGGTCTGAGGCACCAACAGGCACTCTATGCGGTGTCTGTTACGAAGGAAACATATTCATGATGCCTGATTTCAACAACCCATGGAAGGATAACAACGTATAACAGACGAGCATGAACTGCTCATAACTACTACCCTACACCTTATTCTATTACTGGAGTTAGCCATGCCTAACAACACAAAAACAATTCAGATCACTATCCACCCATACTCATTCGGAGATCCGGAATGTGCGATCCAAGAATGGTTTGAAGACTACGACCCAGAGTGTCTGCGATCCCTCGACAGAGTTGAAATAATATCCGAAGAATTCGAAAAATACAAGGCTCTTGTGGTTGAAAATACGGATAAGTCTTTCACTCTTGAGCAGGTCTCAGACTCCTTGGAACGGGCTGGGACAGTCGCATGGGTAACCGAGGAAGTCGGCACTCTTCAAGAGTGTGTCGATTTCGTCAAAAACTGCCCAGGAACAGGAAATCCTTGCCGCATCCGAAAGGCGGACAAGGACTGGATGATTTCCAGGGGAGGAGAACTTCGCATTGTTCCCAATACTTCATCTTCTCCTGATGAGTACTGGGTCGAAGTGAACGGAGACGTAGGCTCAGAAAGGTGGGCAGAATTGCATTCTGGCACGTACCAAGAATGCTACACCAAAATGCTTATGGAGGTTACAAGTGGAGGAGGGGATGCTCGTTACAGAATAAGACCAGCAGAGGGTTATTCAATCACGTACGAACACGTCCAAAACGGCACCATCGTAGCGAATGTAACAATCACTGACAACTAACCTTTCTTACACCGTAAAATCTAAATCATGGAGTTCATCATGAACCATCCCTTATCTTCTCGGCGTTTTGTCGAACTCGCGGATCTACTCAGCGAGACTCTCAGAAAGATCGTTGAAAAACTAGAAGAACCAACAAAGGACGGTATGCATACCGTCCTTTTGTCCGATAGCTACCAGACCTACAACTACGGGTCGCAGCTCCGCTGCCAAAAGTGGGCAATTGGTCGCCATATATGGCGACTTGTTTGCGATAAAAACTGCCCACAAACCCGTGAGATCAGAGTCCTGATGGAAAGTGGGTGGGTCGTGATGTTCGATGCCAAAGAATTGGATTGGGGACCAGGAGTCTCCGATCCCATGGAGGAGATGCTCAAACTAGCTCGGGAAACCGAGTTCCAATGGAGGTCCCACACATCAAACCACCGTTACACCGTTTAACATCAACATGGAGAAATAATGTACAACGTATACAGTTACGACTATGACCTGCTCAAAGTCGTAAGGACAAAAGAAGAAGCTGAAGAACTGATTAACGCCGTCGGGCCAGTCCCTGGGGAGCACAATTTTAACCGTGAAGAGCATCCCTATGCTTACGATAAAAGAGAAGCAAGATTACGCCATCCCATGGAATTAATCTTAGAATGCAATCCAGATCTTCCGGTAGGCCTTTCACAGTTGCCGAAGGTGGTGGATCTCTTAGATGATCAAGATGATTTCATCTTTGGTGATGATGATATCATCCGTATCGAGCATGATGGATCCAATATCACTAGCGTTATACATGAATACCCAGACGGTGGAGCTGGCCTATGTGTATATCGGTATCGTCTGCTTGGAGGAGAGTTAGTATGAGCTACAATCATCCATTAAACAATCAACGATGGTCCCAGATAGGGACTATGCTTATTACGACCCTTGGCAAACTTAATAAATGGTTGCAGATTCGGATCGACAAGGAAACTGATCCAACTTTGAAGGTTAGAATCCTTCGCCTGTCTGATTCCGCAGTTATACCTGAGTATGCGCACCCAGACGATGCTGGTATGGATCTAGTCGCTACCTCTGTAAGCTATGACGGAAACACTGTAACTTATGGTACTGGCTTGGCTATGGAGATACCGCCTGGCTATGTTGGATTTCTCTATCCAAGAAGTTCTGTCTACAAAACAGAACTTATCATGTGTAACTCTGTAGGTGTCATCGACTCTGGCTATCGCGGAGAGGTAAAGGTAAAGTTTTATCGAACTCACGAACGTCATCAGCGTAAGGCACCGTATGTGGTCGGAGATCGAATAGGGCAGCTGGTTATCATGCCTTATCCGAAAGTGGAGTTCCAAGGAGTACGTAAACTATCAGACTCTGAACGAGGAGAAGGGGGCTACGGAAGTACTGGAAGATAAACTATAAAACTATAAAACTATAAGGAAAATCATGAAATTCATATCAAAAACTATTTTATACTGCGCAGCAGGGTTCTTCGCCATTCGTCACTGGGATGATGAGGATAAAATGATCGATTCAACATATCAGTTTATGGTAAAAACTGGTTTTATTTGGGGGTTAGTATGAGAGTAATTATTGGAAAGTCCTGCATTTGGCAGGCAGACGCAGAAAAGGTTATTGGATCAAAGATCCGTAACTCAAACGTCTTCATGGATTATGTACATAACAAGGTGCTTGAATCCATCGGAGACGAGAATCCAGGGTTGATCTGGATTCCAATGGCACAAGAGGATATCGATAAATGTGGGGTCACTTGTGGTGTGGGCAGACGTACTCAAGATCCTGAGGACTATGTTATCGCCAACTGGCGGGGACGAATCGATGTATTCTTGAAGAGATCTCTTGCCCTACCTTGTGTCGATGCATCTGTACTTGTATTCTCTAGAGAAGAGTACCTTAATGATTCCGACACGCAAGCTGACGAGGCTGAGTTCAAACGAGCTTCGGCATCCGATGCGACTCACTTTCTGGTGGCATTAAATGCTTCTCCAGAGGGAGGGAGATCGCCCCGGAGTCCGATGAGGCTTTGTGCCTTAATTGGTGATCACGGAGCAGGTCAAGACTCGGAACACTGGGCAGCGATGTGTAAGCAATCATACGAATACGACATGGAATACTGTGTCGTGAGTGACGTATAAAACTCATCACAGAAAGCCTTTGCTCCACTCATAGACTAATCTCTCCTGTAGAGAATACAAAAGAGAGTAGAGCGAAGGTTGCTTACCAACATATTGGGGATATTTTAGAACAGTCCGATGCGCAGCTAGTAACAATACTCTGCACTGAGGACTGTATCTTACAGAAGGCAACGAGAACTGGCGCTGTTCGATTCTTGTTGCCTTCTTCTTTCCCTGATCAGGGGGACTACAAAGAACTTTTCTCGGGGAAGAACGTTCTAGTTGATCCAACCATTTACCACAAAGAAGAGATTGATTGGTATTACCAAACAGCCGCTTCTTTTTCGTCTAGGGTGACTATCTACTGCAGGTACGACCCCTTTCGCCATACAGTTCCGCTGAGCTGTATGAATAAAGGCCTTATTATTAGGGCGTCAACTAAATACTATGAGTGAGAATATGGGAAAACATATATTTGAAAAAAATGGAACAAAGTACACTATGTACATAACTCCTGTAGACGAAAGAAACGCCATCTTATGCCTTGAGTATTGGCAGACATGGATGTGGGTTGATCCAAAAGGGGTAAATCATCATTCCTACATTGAGGAAAAGCTTAAAGTTTCTAAAAGAGATGCAAAGGCTATTGAGGAGTTTTTAAATGAACTATTTCATCTTAGAGCATGATCCGATCCTCTCTGCAATAGAGCAGTGTGACAAACATGTTGTAAAAATGCCAGTAGAGACTGCGCAGATGCTCTCTACTGCAATACGACAAAAATATGGAAAACTGGGCACTGTAAAAACCCAAAAAGGAGAAGAGATAATAGAGCATCAAAGATACCTTTTACACGAGCTAGGAGAGTATGACGGAATGCTCAATACTGAAAAGTCAATCCTGTACTGGAGCGTTCATACAAAACATCCATGCACCCTCTGGACAGGAGAGTCTTTTGAAAACTTCTGGTGGGCCCATACACATGGGGTAGCCCTTTGTTACGAGTACCGCCGCAGATATAAAAGAGGGCACAAGTCATTGGAGGTTATGACAGCAGCATACGACTATTTGAAGTTTCATAACATAGAGGAGTGGAAAACAGGACAAACACCTTTTCCCCAGGCAATGCCTGATGAGTATAAAAGAAAAGATGCGGTAGAAGCCTACCGTGCTTACTATTCTGGCGAAAAGAATAGATTCGCCAAATGGACTAATGCAGAGCCCCCTGCATGGTGGGTAGAGGAGAACTATGGTAAAAGACGGAAGCTTAGTACGGGCAAACCCTCAGATCCGAGGGTTTGAGGCAAATGAAAACGTAATCGAGGAGAAAACCAATGACGATAACCAATAAGCATCTACTGGAAATACTTTGCGAACTGGCAGACAAGGCAACTATAAGAGACGCAGAAAAGAATGGATACGAAGTCGATGTAGAAATAGAAAATGAACTCAGATACACCGAGGAGGCACAAGAGACGTTTGAGTTATACTATGACAACTATTACAGTTTCGCAGAGACATACATAAAACTTGTCCCGGACGCGTTACCGGGAGAGATAAAGCAAGCAATACTACAACAAGAAGACGAGGAGAATGAGGAACCAACAATGATTGAAAAAGTTTCACTAGAGTATATCTTAAACAAGAAGGCAGAGATTATTGAGGAGGTTGGCGATATCCTGTCACTTTCAGCCTACTTAGAATATCTGAAAAAGGTATTTAAAGAGAATGGGATTAGCGAGTTGTCAATAGAGGCAGACGGAAACTGGGATGATATTAATTTCAGTTACCTAACAGTAGAGAACCCAAAACAAGAGATCTCTTTGTACTTACCCTACTCTATGCACCTTGAAGGGAAACGGTTCTTGACTTTAAAGAAAGAAACTCGAAGTTTGGAGGCGTTTGAAATGGACCTGATTTATGCTCTTTGCTACCTAGATACTGTTAATTTAAATGGAGAAGATCTTCATTTTGTAGTTCCATTCTACTGGATGATGGAGCATGGAGGGGCAATGTTCCTTCAGTTCAAAGGAGATGAAATTAAATACAGTGTATCGATCTACGAGCTTATTTCAAAGTCCCGTCATGATTTGACCGTTTAACAAAAATGTTCTTGGTTAGTATCGAATTCATGTATACTGACCAAGAATTAACCCCCCCTACTATAGGAAAAAATATCATGGAAAAAGTAATCGAATATGTTGAAGCGATCCGAAAGATCGTAGGAATTGAATCTGATACTAAGAAACCTTGGCTAGTAAAGGCTGACTTTGTGCAATGCTTAGAGTTTATTGATTTAAGCCTGCCAGACGGCAACCTTCATCTAACTACGTATGAGCTACTGAAAGACTGGGGATGGCAGTTATCTACAACGCTGCTTACCCTCAACAATGCAAAGATTCTTCTTAAGAAGTTGCAGGAGAAGGTAGAGCCCAAGCTTGGTAAGGTTACCAAAGAGTCTGCGCCTACACTTTGGGAAGCGATGGCCAAACAAAGACAACAAACTCTGCAAGTGGACTTAGATGCTGAGCATAAAGACTGTATCCAGCTAAAGTTTATGGAGTCAGAGGAAGTAGAGAAAAACTTCCCTCAAGGAGAGATAGAGCAAAAAGCAGAGGACGATAAAGATATATTACGTCAAATGTTGCTGAAACAATACTTGAAAAGCGCTATGCGCAATCTGGATCTTATTGAAGAGATTCACTTCATCGGTGGGAAAGAAATCACCATAACCACAAAGAGGTAACAATGATTATTACAACAGATACAGTAACTGTCCACCCTCCAGGGCAGATTATAGACCATAGTATGTTAAAGGAAGCCATTGGAGGATGGCTTACTACTGGGTCTTTCTTTCACCCCATCGGAGGGAGTTCTATAATTATGTACTGTGATGATGAGTACATTAGAAAAGAACTCCCCTACAATCCCCTTGCATCAGCCCTGTATAACCATGGGTGGGAAAAGCACCATCCAGTACTGGGAACGGTTGTCTTTACAAAGACCGTCGCCGAGGGTGATAGCGCAGAGCTGCCTAAGGAAGAGATTGTTAACCTTATTGGGTGTGTTCAAGGTGCGTTCCCGGAGGGAACTCTTGAAAAACTTGGAGAATGGTTAAAGGATCCTAAGGATACTTTTGAGATTAAGCTATTAAATGCTAGCTGATCCAGGACCCCTTCTCGGGGGACCTTTTTCGGGCATCGGCTTCATAGCTCCTTCTTGGCTTTGTCCTTGAATCTGTTGCATCTTTTGCATTACCAGCTGATGTAACTCGGGGGCTTCTGAGGCCATCCGGTCCAGGTACTGTTGTGCTTGGACTGGATCCATTCCCTTCAGTTTTTTCGCCCATGCTTCAGCCATGTGTATAGGATTTACTTGCTGCGGCTGTGGTTGAGCCTGTTGTTGAGGTTGTGGCTGCGCAGCTTGTTGCGATTTTTGCATTTCTTTTTGTGCGTCCATCTGCGCTTTCTGCTGTTGTATAGCAGCTTCAGTTTGAGACTTCATCATAATCTGTTGAGACTCACCTTGAATCTGCGCTTTATACAAGCTATCCAGTTTTGTGATCTCAAGATTTCTTCTTAACTCTTTCTCTACTGCCTTCAACTCATCAAACGAATCGATATCAAACTCAGAAAGAAGTGTTCTATCAGAAACTTTACGCGTACTGTTCAAAGACATCAACAGCTGCTTGTTCTGTACATCATCAGCCATCTTAAATGTTTTCATCTTAATAGAGACTGGTTCCCATCCCATAAATCTAGCGATGTTAGGAACCAAGAAGTTCCTTAAAAACTGGTCATGCATATCTCTGTATGTCATAAACATATTCTCTAGCATACGTAAAGAAACGCTAGATCCCGTCCAAGACAGTCCTCCGAATACAAACTCTTGTGGGACACCCATACCGACAAGGATATGCTCAGAATGAGCCCTGATCTCTTGCGTAAGCATTAATGCTCTACCATTACCACCGATACGTTGATACCCTACAGGTAAGGGTAAGATCGGCTTATGGTTTGGGTCCATTCTCCAAGTGGTCAGCTCCGTTTCAATCTTTCTTTTCCAGTCGGAGAGGTTTACGGTCGTGTAAGGAGACGCATTCTGGTCCTGCGTAGCTGGGAAAATGATGTCCAAAGGAACTAAGTGCTCTAACATCACAGCTTCTTGTGCTTTCTTCATAATCTGAAGGTAAAAAGAGTCTTTCAAAGCTGGAAGTAAGATTGGGTATCCCCAACCTTCATCATTAGAGTTCAGGGAAGGTGTTTCAGACTTAAAGTGGAAAACATTGTCTGGAGATAGGATCACTGCTTTATTAAGTTTCATTGACTCAATAAACTTTGCAGGTAACTCTTCTAAGTAACTTAACTTTTTAGTTAAAACTTTTTTTCTAATCTTAGGAGGAATAGTGTAGGCATACTCTCTACGTTGGGTAATAGGATTATAGTCAATCTCTATATCCGTAGGGTTCCATCGGATTAGTTTAATATCTCGACTAGATTTGTAGAATACATCTTCTACCTTTGCAGGAGCTTGTGTATTACAAGATCTACAGTTTAGGATGTAACTAAAGTTTTTAAAGTCCCACTCGACTTTATACTTAAGTTTCTTAATACGTTCTTTTTTTCCACAGCTCTTGCATTCTAGGTATTTGTAGAAAGGGAAGTAAATACTTATGATAGAGTTTCCATAGGTGTGGTAATCCAGTCCGGCTTCAATCTGAAATCTATTAATGTTGATAGAGTCTTGTAGTAGTGTTTCCCATCTTTGAATATTGTTATTAAAACCATCTACGGATCTATCATTGATTGTTACTTTTGTAATTGGGTACGCAGAAAGCTTGCGTACTACGGAGCTAATAAGTGGATTAACTAGAGCGTGGTACCGACACCACTTGAAGAGCCCTTTAATAGAGTTGGGTAGCTCCATGTGAGCAATATCCCACCACTGGGAAGGATATCGGAAGTTTGAGTTTCTTCCATCTAGGGAACCATGTCTATATGTGCTAAATCGATAACTCGATCCCGGTCCAAATCCTCTATTAATAGCCATGCGTCACCTTAGTCCAGTATATTGTATAGTCCAATAGCACCACCAGTAAGGGCAGTACCTTTTGCAATAGCTTCAGCGTTTCGACCAGCAAAACCCAATGCGTTGATACCAGCATAAGTTAACATCTCCGAGGTGTCAAGAGCAGCTTCAGCGTTGGGATTCAGCGTTACGAACTGTTGAATGTTCTCAGCCGTACCAAAGGTTGCGTCATCTGCAATACCAAGTTCCATCTTTGCTTGTTTCAGAGCCTGCTCTCTGGCATCATTAAAGGTAGCATTCGTGCTCTTCGATACGATATTCTCAATGTCATTTAACTCTCGCATTTCTTCACCAGCAAGACCTTTAGTTCTATACTCCTGGTAATCGATTTCTTCAACAATATCTTCTCTAGTCAAAGGTTGGCCATTTTCTGACTTATTTTTTAATCTGGCTACAGCTTCATCATCCAAATCGAACTCTTGTTTTAAAGAAGCAAGATTTTCTTCACGTCTTTGCGGAGTGTCCATCTCTTTGAGGATTTTATCCGTCTTCTTCTCTATCTGTCCCTTATCTACTATCCCTTGTACTCCATCTTTATTTGTTTGGATAAGGGTGTCATCTGCTAGGTCATCGATCTTACCGCCTTGCAACTGTCCAAGACCTTCTCCTTGTAGCTTTTGTTGCTTTACAAACTTTTTACCAGTGTCCATCTTAAATGCAGAAGTAGCTCCACCCGCATTAGAGATAAGTTCTTGTTTGGCTGTTTGAGCCTTGGTTGTTAACTGCTTACCAAATCTCTTAATACCACCCATAAGGTCGAAAGAGATCTTCTCCATCTCATCGTAAAAAGAGGAAAGTACAATATCGTGGTTCATAGTAGCCCCATATCTATCATTTTCTTTTGCTCTGCAGAGAGTTTGTGCTTAAATTCTTTCAGAGTATTTGTAACTGAAATCATTCTGTTTGCTTGCGCCTCTGCCATGTTAATTGGAGTGACGTACAACTTCTCTCTTCCACGAGCTGCAGTCTTAGCCCCAGAGTAATCTCTTGAAAATCCATTAAACTGATCATGCTCTTGGATAGACTGCTGCGCTATGATAAGATGTGATGGCAAACACCAGAGTCCGTCAAATAGACAAGCAGATGCGATATAGCCTAAAACATCTTGATGAAACTCATGGTCTGCAATTTCCTTCAATGTTTCTAAGGCGATAATCAGATCTTCTGGTTCCGGTGGTTGTGTTTGAGAGAAGATAGCAAACTCTCCCATAACAGCACAGCAAACATTTTCAAAAACTTCCCACTCTTGCCAACAAGCGTTGTTCTTAAGTAGTAACCTTCCTGCTTGCATTTTCTGCCAAGTAATATCTCCTAGCGGACCGAAGTCATCCTTAATAGCCTCTTTTAAGGTCTCCGACTCCCAGTTAACAAAGTCGAGTCCGTACTTCTTAAGCATTACTTTATTGATAGTTAGTAGCTCAAGGTCAGTTTCGTCTTCAAAAAGAGATGCTTTTCTAAGGAGTGCTGACATTAGGACGCTGCCTGGCTATTCGCCATATTGATCAAAATACGCTTCTGCGGCGTAGGCATAGACTGAAACACTGCGACTGGATCATTGGAGTAGTCCATTGCAAACTCTTCACCGAACTGACTAACAAGTAGTTGTCTGTGTCCTGCAAGATTCTTAAGGTCTGTCACTGCAACAGTAAGTGGACCGACCTGGATCACCTCTGCTCCAACAGGCATACCTGAAGCCTCTTTAATCAAAGCTGACGCATACGGATCAAGGATGTCTCTTCCCCAGTATCTATCCAACCCGTGCTTTCGATCAAACTGGGTTAGA
>Ga0255751_10000378_pt1 | contig 41521 bp, 48 predicted proteins | sample 071ome_20_FD_179951 | JGI IMG/M metagenome (GOLD analysis project Ga0255751, IMG submission 179951) | Coastal salt marsh microbial communities from the Groves Creek Marsh, Skidaway Island, Georgia - 071412BT metaG (version 2) | ecosystem: Environmental > Aquatic > Marine > Intertidal zone >... | reverse complement strand
TGGTAAAGGCTTCGGTAATCTGCACATCAACAAACTCGCCAATCAACGACGCAGGGCCTTTGAAATTCACCACGCGATTATTTTCGGTGCGGCCTGACATCTCAGACGCATCTTTACGCGATGGGCGGTCCACCAAAATACGCTGCACGGTACCCACCATCTCACGAGAGATCTGCTGAGTACTGTTATTAATCACGTGCTGCAGACGTGCTAAGCGAGCTTGCTTTACATCATGCGGTACATCATCTGGCAGCTCCGCTGCAGGCGTACCTGGACGGCGGCTATAGATAAAACTGAATGAATGATCAAAACCAATCTCTTCAATCAAGCTCATGGTGTGTTCAAAGTCCGCATCAGTTTCACCTGGGAAACCAATAATGAAGTCCGATGACATACTGATGTTTGGACGAATCTCGCGCAGCTTTTTAATTTTTTGTTTATATTCAAACGCACTATGGCCACGCTTCATCTGCATCAAGATACGGTCAGAGCCTGACTGCACAGGCAAGTGCAAGTGATCTACCAGCTCAGGTACATCGGCATAAGCTTCAATCAAGGAGTCAGAGAACTCCACCGGATGAGAGGTGGTGTAACGAATTCGCTCGATACCTTCGATAGCCGCAACATACCGAATCAATAAGGCAAGATCGGCGATCTCGCCATCTTCCATTTGTCCGCGGTAAGCATTCACGTTTTGGCCTAGCAAATTCACTTCGCGCACACCTTGTGCAGCAAGTTGCGCGACTTCGGTAATCACATCATCAAAAGGACGACTGATCTCGGTACCCCGGGTATAAGGCACCACACAGAAAGTGCAGTACTTAGAACAACCTTCCATGATCGACACAAAGGCAGTTGGACCTTCTGAACGTGGTTCTGGCAATCGGTCAAACTTTTCGATCTCAGGGAAGCTGATATCAACAACTGGCTCGTTGGCTTTGGCAGCATTCAGCATCTCAGGCAAACGATGCAAGGTCTGTGGACCAAATACGAGATCGACATAAGGCGCACGCTGACGGATCGCATCACCCTCTTGGCTTGCCACACAGCCGCCAACACCGATGATCAGATTCGGATTCTTTTCTTTCCAAGGGCGCCATTGGCCAAGCAGTGAGAAAACCTTTTCTTGGGCCTTTTCACGGATCGAGCAAGTGTTCAACAGCAAGACATCCGCGTCTTCCGCTTGATCGGTCTCCTCAAGGCCATGTGACTCATGCAGCACATCACGCATTTTCTGCGAGTCGTACTCATTCATCTGACACCCGAAGGTCTTAATAAAAACTTTGCCTGCCATGCCCGTCCCGGCTTGATTTGTAAGGGGTCGCGATTCTACGCTGAGCCTATTCTAAATGCACGAGCTTCTACGAATTAAGCCCTTGTTTTAGGTGATATTTTTATAACAAGATCAAGAAGATGCGTAGAAATGTTTTATCCGCATCACACACCGCCTATAGTGGGGCGAAATCTAGCCAGAATTCATTGATGCCACGCACGCTCCCTCCTCGCCTTATTGCCCTTGTGCCCCTGTTGTTTGTGCTGCTGTGGAGCACCGGCTTTATTGGCGCCAAATACGCCCTGCCGTATATCGAGCCCTTCAATGTGCTGTTCTATCGCATGTTGCTCAATCTGGCTGCTTTCGCGCTCCTGATTCGCCTATTCAACGCCAAACCGCTCACCCTCTCTCAAAAAGGACATCAACTAGTCGTTGGGTTGTTGATTCATGCTGGCTACCTCGGCGGGGTCTTTGCTGCAATCAAACTCGACATGCCTGCCGGTCTCACAGCACTCATCGTGGGGCTGCAACCCCTACTGACCGCCCTAATCACCTGGGGTAGCGGAAAAGAGCAATTACGTCGCCTACAGTGGTTTGGTCTTGTGCTCGGCATTGTGGGCATCTCCATTGTCTTAGATGGCAACGGTCGACTTGGCTTTAGCACCATCGACCCTTGGGCACTGCTCGCCGTATTCGTTGCCTTGTTCGCCATCTCACTTGGCACCCTGTATCAGAAACACTTTGGCGCCGGTACCGATTTACTCAGCGGCTCTTTCTATCAATATCTAGCCACTGCGGTGGTGATGGGCTTGCTGACCTGGCAATTCGAAACCGGTGAGGTCGATTGGCAGCTGCCGTTAATCTTGTCGCTAGCTTGGTTGGTGCTTGGCTTATCCGTAAGCGCCATCTTGTTATTGCTGTTCATGATTCGTGAAGGCGAATCGTCGAAAGTTGCTAGCTACTTTTATCTCGTACCACCCACAACAGCTCTCGAGGCTTGGCTGTTATTTGATGAGCAATTCACACTGGAAGCGCTATTAGGTGTTGGTATAACGGTGCTGGGTGTTTATCTGGTACTTAAACGAAAGAGCTAGTTGCTTCATAATGGCTTTTCATTTTTAACAAAGAAATCGCTGTGTCTCATCGCGCCAAAAAACGCTTCGGCCAAAACTTTTTACATGACGCGAGCGTTATTCAGCGCATCGTTGATGTGATAGATCCACACGCTGACGATCACATGGTCGAGATTGGTCCCGGTCAAGCCGCGTTAACGATTCCACTGTTACGTGTTGTCAGCGAGATGGATGCGATTGAGGTCGATCGTGATCTTATTCCTATCGTTGAACGAACCTGCTCTCCGGTAGGCAACGTTAATCTCACTAATGCTGACGCACTGAAGTTTGATTTTAGTACGCTGCGTCATGATGAACGACCTCTGCGATTAGTGGGCAATCTGCCCTATAACATCTCAACACCGATTCTATTTCACGTACTTGAATCACGCGCTGCGATTAAAGACATGCACTTTATGTTGCAGAAAGAAGTTGTAGATCGTATGGCTGCCGGCCCAGGCTCTAAAACCTATGGACGCTTATCCGTGATGCTACAAGCGTACTGTGATGTGACACATCTGTTTGATATTGGACCGGGTGCTTTTGATCCACCCCCCAAAGTCGACTCAAGTATTGTTCGCTTAGTCCCTAAGCCAGATGATCAAATCGTGATTACGCATCACGCGGCTTTTGCCCAGATCGTTAAACAGTGTTTCGAGCAACGCCGTAAAACACTGCGAAATAACCTGAAGGGAATTTTAGACGGTGATGCGATCGAAGCTTTGGGCATTAATCCATCTGCTCGAGCAGAAACATTATCTGTGGAAGATTTCCAAACCCTAGCGGAAGCCGCAGGAATTACTGAGTAACTAACTCACTCGATTCATTCAACAAGGCATACAAGCGGCCACGTTGAATCGATTTTTGCGCCTGAGCAATGGTGCCGTTTCTTTCCCAAACACGTAAACGTTCACGCAAGATAGGCATTGCCTTCTGCAGGGTCATACCTGCATGCACTTCAGGAAGATATAGCAACCGCAGCAGAACGTAATCTAAGCCTGTTAGAAACTCATCAGAGGTGCGATCACTAAACACAGTTGGATAAGCGAAATGTGAATCGTTAATCAAACCCAGCATCTGTGATAACTCTTCTACGATGCAAGGTACAAAGCGACCTTTAGATTGAGCACGCTCAACAGGGATAACAACGGTACCACCGGTAATCTCTGACCATCGATTGAATCGGATACTGCCCATGCAGACAGCGTCATCCATATAGTTCAAACGCTCAGGTGAAAACTCACGCGCAACCGTTGGATACAAATCCTCATTACCCAAGAAAAAAATCTTAACGTTGGCTTGTTCTTTATTCGGAACAAAATGTACCGGTAGATTAGTGATCTCACTGAGATGATGGAAATGCATTGCGATCAACCAACGTTGCTCTTCTGCGTCGCCCGACGTGCTGTTAACCCAAACGCGCAATGGCTGGTGCCATTTACGAATCAATGGACGAACTTGCTCGTACTCACCACGCATAGCGATATCGAGAAAAGCATGTTCGATGTATTTAGGGTTTTGCCAATGGGGTAACTTCTTCTGAGTCGCAGCAAATACACTCGCCGTCAGCAAACATGCCAGTAGCAGTATCAGTGTTCGGTGATGCCAGCGAGATGACTTCATAATTGATTAGGGACTCAGTTATGACATTAAGTTGATATCGAATGTAGCCACCTAAACCAGTTAGTTCAACAAACAGTTGCATATCAATAAATACTAATAATCTGGTATGCCTACAGCTTGTTTATTCTCTTGACGCTCATTCGCCTTTCGCTGTTAATGACCTTTCAATTTTGAGTCTTCTTCATCATGAATAACGCGCTGAACCAAAAGGCTTTTTGGATCCTGACTGCTGGATCGCTCATGCTTGCAATCACTTTGGGTATACGCCATGCCTTTGGTGTCTTCCTGGTACCCATGTCGATTGATAATGGTTGGGGGCGTGAAACTTTTGGTTTTGCCATTGCGCTACAAAATTTGATTTGGGGCCTATCTCAACCCGTTGTTGGTCACTATGCTGACAAATTAGGTGCCAAGCCGGTCATGTTAGTAGGTGGCTTACTCTATGCCCTCGGCCTCTTTGGTATGGCGACAGGTCATTCCTCTACGATGCTCATCATCTCTTCAGGCTTTTTGATTGGTATCGGATTAGCCGGCACCACCTTCCCTGTGATTTTTGGCGCGATAAGCCGAGTGGTACCTGCGGAAAAACGTTCTTTCGCGCTTGGCGTATCGATGTCGATCGGTTCTTTGGGGCAATTTGTTTTATTGCCTTTGTCCATTGTGCTTCTCGATTATCAAGGCTGGAGCTACAGCTTAATGATGCTTTGTGTGTTGAGCTTATTCATCCTACCTCTATCTTTTATTTTTAGCGCATCAAAAAACAATTCATCTAATACAAAGAATGTCACTCACTCAACTCCCTTTGTTTTAAAAAGCGCTCTGAACTCTCGTGCCTTTCAATTGCTTTGCTTAGGCTTTTTTGTCTGTGGTTTTCACGTGTTGTTTATAGCGACACATTTACCCGGCTACTTAACAAGTCATGGCTTAAGTGCCATGTCAGGCTCGATTGCTTTGGCATTGATCGGGCTGTTCAATATCTTTGGCTCGTATTTCGCTGGCGTCCTTGGCGGCCGTTATGCAAAACCCAAACTACTTTCTGCGATCTACTTCAGCCGAATGATTGCGATAGTCTTTTTACTTGCCATTCCTTTATCAGAAATCACTGTCTATCTCTTCGCCGCCATGATGGGGCTTCTGTGGTTAAGTACCGTGCCATTAACCAATGGCATAGTGGCTTCACTCTTTGGTGTTGAACATATGGCTATGCTCGGCGGGATTGTTTTCTTGTCGCATCAAGTGGGTGCTTTTTTAGGCGGCTGGCTAGGTGGATCAATCTACGACCTGAACGGCTCCTATGATCTCGCTTGGTTCATTGCGATTGGATTAGCTTTATTTGCTGCGGCAGTGAACTTACCAATTAAAGAAGAAGCACATCATTGGGATGAACATCATGGATAAGCCCACACCTCGATGGTTAGCGCTTAGTCTGGTGTTACTAGGGGCCGCACTCACTGCGGGGACTTTTGCGCTCTATCGATACTACGCCGGCAGTTTATTTGTCTCTTCTACGTTGACCTCCTGCACATAATTCACTCACATAAAAAAGCCCGGCTTAGCCGGGCTTTTTTTCGATACCGTTCAATTAAAACGGAATATCTTCGTCGGTATAACCGTTATCCATTGAGGCCGGCGCAGGCGCTGATTGCGAGCCACCTTTTGATTGGCCACCACCAAACTCTGCACTACCGCCACGACCACCACCGCCTAACATCTGCATATTGTCCGCAATGATCTCAGTGGTATAGCGATCTTGGCCTTGTTGATCTTGCCACTTACGGGTTTGCAAACGGCCTTCAAGATAAACCTGGGAACCTTTCTTAAGGTATTCACCTGCAATCTCAGCTAAGCGGCGAAAAAACACCACGCGGTGCCACTCGGTACGCTCTTGCATCTCACCGGAGTTTTTATCTTTCCATGACTCAGAAGTAGCAACCGTGATGTTGCACACGGCATTACCATTCGGCATGTATTTAACCTCTGGGTCTTGTCCCAAGTTACCTACCAAAATGACTTTGTTAATACCGCGGCTCGCCATGTTTTCTCCCCTGATTGACGCCAAAACGTCGATAGAATTGTTTTTCGCAGTCTACGCCGTCGCGCCCACAATTGCATCCAATCTGGCGTTATCGAGACGCTGTTTATCGACCTTCAGATAAGCCACTCCGTCACTGTAGATGACTACCGCCTCTTCGACTCCAGCAACCCCCTCAAGCTGCGCTGCGAGCTCGCTAGCAGCTGCTTCAGAGGTCAGTTGAACAGTTCGCACCTGACTGGTGGTGTGGCGAGGTTTGCGCATGCCCGAGGCGACCACGAGCCAGATCAGGCAGATCACCGCTGCGAATTCAAACACACCAGCATTGCCCCACTGCTGATGCGCCCAGCCGCCGATCAGACCACCGAAAAACGCACCCGCGAATTGCGAGGTCGAATACACACCCATCGCAGTCCCCTTGGCATCGGCTGGAGAGGTTTTCGACACCAGCGATGGAAGCGTCGCTTCAAGCAAATTAAAGGCGGTGAAAAAAACAATCAGCGTGATAAACCAAGCATTCTCAGAAGGCGGCAGTTGCGCCATCACCAAATGTGTACCAATCAGAACGGTAATCCCCCCTAAGAAAATTGGTTTTAACTGACGCTTCTTCTCCGAAAGGATAATGAACGGCACCATCGACAAAATGGAAATGATCATCACCGGAAGGTAAACCCAGGTGTGCTCGGTCAGCGGCAAACCTGCATCGCGTAGCGCTAAAGGGATCACCAAAAAGACGGCCGTCAGAACGAGGTGTAGCGAAAAGATACCCACATCTAAACGTACCAAGTCCGGATTACGTAAAACCTGACCAACCATTTGCGGCAACGGCACTGCATCGCGGCGGGTACGGCTAGTTTGTGGAGATGGCACGACAAACAGGATGATGAACATACCAATGAGTGCCAACAAAGCTGTGAGCCAAAAAATCCCACTGACACCAATCGTGCTACTGATCATCGGACCAAAAATCATAGCTAGCAAAAATGCCGAGCCGATACTCATGCCAATCAGCGCCATTGATTTGGTTCGCTGTTCTTCTCGGGTTAGATCAGACGCTAGCGCCATCACGGCCGCAGCAATTGCACCACTACCTTGCACAGCGCGACCCACAATAATCCAAAAGATATCCGTGGACATCGCAGCGATCACACTACCGAGAGCAAACAGAATCAGACCACCGATGATCACCGGCTTTCGACCAATTCGATCGGATAAGAAACCGAAAGGAAGTTGAAGTAAGGCTTGAGTCAATCCATAGATACCCACCGCAAGACCCGCCAGCCAAGGCGTTGTCCCCTCAAGGGTTTCGGCGAAGATCGCAAAGACCGGCAGAATCAGGAACAGACCCAACATGCGTGACCCATAAATACCGGCCAAGCCAATGACAGCACGCCGCTCGGCTGAGGTCATTTTGTTGTGCTGAAAACTGCTCAAGAAAAACTCCGTGAATAAACCTTTCAATAGTACCCAGATCAGCCCACAAAAGCTCTGATCAATTCACCCCAATGAACATGGCAGCCCAAACCCAGAAAAGGTGAATCGGGCTCGTGTTACATGCGCCTCTCACCTAGAATATTGGGTTCGATTTTTTGACCGGTAGTCACTCATGGACACGATACATATTCGCGGCGCTCGCACTCACAACCTGAAAGACATCAGCGTTGATTTGCCACGCGACAAGCTCATCGTGATCACCGGTCTGTCCGGCTCTGGCAAGTCATCACTCGCCTTCGATACCATTTACGCCGAAGGTCAGCGTCGCTATGTCGAGTCACTCTCGGCTTATGCGCGTCAATTCCTTTCGATGATGGAGAAGCCAGATGTGGATCACATCGAAGGCTTATCGCCCGCAATCTCAATCGAGCAGAAAACCACTTCACATAATCCACGCTCAACCGTCGGTACCATTACCGAGATTTACGACTACCTGCGTTTGTTATTCGCTCGTGTCGGTACACCTCGTTGCCCCGAGCATGACGAACCCTTAGAGGCACAAACCATCAGCCAGATGGTCGATCAGGTATTGAATCTAGAAGAAGGCAGCAAGCTAATGCTGCTCGCGCCGGTGATCACAGAGCGTAAAGGTGAATATAAAAAATTACTTAGCGAGCTTTATGCCCAAGGTTATTTGCGGGCTCGTATTGATGGCGATATCTATGAGCTAGATCAGCCACCAGAGCTTGAGCTGCATGAGAAGCACACCATTGAAGTGGTGATTGATCGTTTTAAGGTGCGTGAAGATTTACGCCTGCGTCTCACCGAGTCTTTTGAAACTGCGCTGCGTCTAACTGAAGGGACTGCACGTATTGCCTGGATGGAGAAAGACAAGCCAGAACTTTTATTCTCAGCAAATTTTGCGTGTCCTCACTGTGGCTACTCTATTGAAGAGCTTGAGCCACGCATGTTCTCGTTTAATAACCCAGCAGGTGCTTGCGAAACCTGTGATGGCCTAGGTGTTGAACAATTCTTTGACTCAAGCAAAGTGATCACTTCACCAGAGCTATCTCTGGCTGGTGGCGCAGTACGTGGCTGGGATCGTCGTAACGCCTACTACTTCGCGATCATTCGATCACTTGGCAAACATTATGGCTTTGACCCTGAAACCCCTTGGGAAGCGCTTGATAAGAAAACTCAAAAGATCATTCTAAACGGTAGCGGTCTTGAAGCGATTGAATTCGTACAATTCGATCCACGCGGTAAGACAGTAAAAAAACTGCAACCCTTTGAGGGCGTGCTGAACAACATGAAGCGCCGTTATCGGGAAACCGAATCGAATGCGGTACGTGAAGAGCTTTCACGTTACTTATCGCATCAGGCCTGTCCTGATTGCCAAGGCACACGTCTTAACGAAGCGGCACGTCATGTCTTCGTTGATCAACAACGTCTACCCGATGTGACCGGCATGGCTATTGATCAAAGCTTAAACTTCTTCGAAACACTTAACCTGCCGGGTAAGCGTGGAGAGATTGCGAGCAAGATCGTGAAAGAGATTCGCGAACGTTTGCAGTTCTTAGTCAACGTTGGTTTGAACTACCTCACATTAGATCGCAGCGCTGAGACTCTGTCAGGCGGAGAAGCACAACGCATCCGTTTAGCAAGCCAGATTGGTGCTGGCCTCGTAGGCGTTATGTATGTTCTTGATGAACCTTCCATCGGTCTACACCAACGCGACAACGAACGTTTGCTCAACACCCTGACCTACCTACGCGATCTGGGAAATACGGTGATTGTTGTCGAGCACGATGAGGATGCGATTCGCAGCTCCGATCACGTGGTGGACATTGGCCCAGGTGCAGGCATCCATGGTGGCAAGGTGATTGCGCAGGGAACGCCGGATGATATTGCGAATAACCCAGATTCAATTACCGGTCATTACCTTAGCGGCAAAGAAAGTATCACCATACCTAGCGAGCTTACGCCTTACGATAAAAAACGCGTGCTCAAAATTACTGGCGCACGTGGTAACAACTTAAAAGATGTCACTTTAGAAATACCTGCCGGTTTATTCACCTGCGTAACTGGTGTATCAGGTTCAGGTAAATCGACTCTGATCAACGACACGCTTTATCCGATCGCAGCGAACAATCTGAATCGCGCGAATCAAGATATCGCACCACACGATGACATCACTGGACTTGAGCACTTTGATAAGGTCGTGGATATCGATCAATCTCCGATTGGTCGCACACCTCGTTCAAATCCTGCTACCTACACTGGCTTGTTCACACCGATTCGTGAGTTATTTGCGGGTGTTCCTGAATCGCGTTCTCGAGGCTATAACCCCGGTCGTTTTAGCTTTAACGTTAAAGGCGGTCGATGTGAGGCGTGCGCAGGTGACGGTGTCATTAAAGTCGAAATGCACTTTCTACCCGACGTGTATGTGCAATGTGATGTATGCAAAGGAAAACGCTATAACCGCGAAACGCTCGAGATACAGTACAAAGGTAAATCGATCAACGAGGTTTTAGAACTCACAGTCGAAGATGCGTTGAGCTTCTTTGAAGCTGTACCTGCTTTGAAACGCAAACTGCAGACGCTCATGGATGTCGGCTTGAGCTACATCACCTTAGGTCAAAACGCGACAACTCTATCTGGCGGCGAGGCACAGCGAGTCAAACTATCGCGTGAACTCTCTAAACGAGATACAGGTAATACGTTGTATATTTTGGATGAGCCAACAACCGGCCTGCACTTCCATGACGTGAAGCAATTGCTTAGCGTGCTTCACTCATTACGTGATCGTGGCAATTCTGTTGTAGTGATCGAACACAACTTGGATGTCATCAAAACCGCAGATTGGATTATTGACCTTGGCCCTGAAGGTGGCAGCGGTGGTGGTCAGATTATTGCTAAAGGCACACCGAGTGATATCGCCAAGGAAAAGGCGTCACACACCGGTCGCTTCCTAAAACCTTTACTCGGCAAGCGTTAGAACATCGCCGATCGATACATCCATGGTTTGAGCTGCATTGCCTTGATTGATCGCAATCTCAATCAGGCCAAGTGAATTGCGGTAGCTCAAGAATTCACCTGCAGGCACATCATTAAAGGTGCGTACCTGCGGGATAGTATTGCCATTGTGAACAAATTGACCGCCCTGCTTGAATCGCTGGGTCGTCATATCGGTCATCACGTTACCGAAGGCATCGATGTAAATGACCCGCACGCTTGGTACAGCATCACAACGGACGACATCTGCAGGGAATAATCGCTGCCAACCCGGACGAGGATTTTTAGCCCAGTGCATCGCCATTGGCATAAACCAATCCCGTCCATGAAAACTTGCTGGCACATCGTCATCTACCGGTGGCAAGCGATAGACCTTATCCGCACGATCAATAAAGCTACATAGCAGCCCGTTATCGGGCCCGATAAAGAAGTTGCCATCGCATGAGACCGCAACTCCTTCTCGTTTTGAACCAACCGTAGGATCGATCACCGATACGATGATGCTGCCTTCAGGCAAACTCGGCACCAGCGCTTGTAATAAGACACCTGCCTCATAAGGCTTAAAGCGTGGCGCATCATGCTGCAGGTCAAAGATTGGGCCTGCGTGCTCAGTCGCAACGGCATGCAGCAACCCCACATACGGACCATTATGACCGTAGTCGGTATACAAAAAGATCGGGGCATCTCTATTCATGCGCCAAGTCTAATGGCAAAAAAAAGCCGGGCATAGCCCGGCTCTTTAACTTTTTTGAAGCGAATCTTATTCTGCTTCTACAGCCTCTTCGACTTCCTCGACTTCTGGACGGTCAACCATCTCAACGTAAGCCATAGGTGCTTTGTCGCCAGGGCGATAGCCACACTTCAAAATGCGTAGGTAACCACCTGAACGCTCTTTATAGCGAGGGCCAATTTCAGAGAACAACTTTGCTACGACTGCATCATCACGCAAACGTGAAAATGCCAAGCGACGGTTTGCAACGCTGTCTTCTTTAGCCAAAGTGACGAGTGGCTCAACCACACGACGCAATTCTTTAGCCTTAGGCAAAGTGGTCTTGATCAATTCATGATCGAACATCGATACAGCCATGTTACGGAACATAGCCTTACGGTGTGAGCTGTTACGGTTTAACTGCCGTCCTGATTTGCGGTGACGCATGGGTCGACTTCCTACAATATAGTTACATCAACACGGAACGCTTCAATCAGCGTGCCATCAATTCTTCTAAGTTTTCTGGTGGCCAGTTCTCAAGACGAGCACCCAACGACAAGCCACGAGTAGCCAATACGTCTTTGATCTCGGTGAGAGACTTTTTGCCCAAGTTCGGGGTCTTCAACAGCTCAACTTCAGTGCGCTGAATCAGATCGCCGATCAAGAAGATGTTCTCAGCCTTCAAACAGTTCGCAGAACGAACAGTCAGCTCAAGATCATCAACTGGGCGTACCAGAATTGGATCAATCTCAGGTGCCGAAGGCTCATTGCTCTTAGGCTCTGGGGTTTGATCCAGATCGACAAACGCTACCAACTGATGCTGCAGAATGGTTGCTGCACGGCGGATTGAATCCTCCGCATCCAGGGTACCGTTAGTTTCAATATCGATAACCAAACGGTCCAAGTCAGTACGCTGCTCAACACGTGCATTTTCAACTGAGTACGCAACACGACGTACTGGGCTGAAGCTCGCATCTAACTGCAAACGGCCGATTGGACGGTCATCACCTGCTGCGCTTTCACGATTGCTCGCTGGCTCGTAGCCGCGACCACGCTCAACACGCAGAGTCATGTTCAAATGACCTTTATCGGTCAAGTGCGCAATCACCAACTCTGGGTTAGCGATCTCAACGCCGTGAGTCAACTGGATATCAGCTGCAGTCACAGTCGCAGGACCTTTAACATCACAGGTCAATGTTGCTTCGTCACGATCTTCCATTTGGATCGCAACTTCTTTCAAGTTCAACAGGATCTCAAGAACGTCTTCTTGTACGCCCTCGATTGCACTGTACTCATGCACAACGCCTTCGATCTCTGCTTCAGTAATTGCACAGCCTGGCATCGAAGACAACAGAATGCGACGCAATGCGTTACCTAAAGTGTGGCCAAAACCACGCTCTAAAGGCTCAAGTGCAACTTTAGCGTGGGTACGCTCTTTAACAGTCTCAACATTAACGATGTTAGGACTTAAGAACTCAGTGACGGAACCCGCCATACTCACCCCTCTTTAGTGTTCGTTTAAACGTTAAACAGATTACTTCGAATACAATTCGACGATCAGCTGCTCATTAATTTCTGCTGGCAACTCAGTGCGATCTGGATTGCGCTTGAAAGTACCTTTCATCGCGTTCGCATCAATCTCAATCCACTCAGGAGCACCGTACTGCTCAGCCAATGCCAATGAGCTCTTAATGCGCTCTTGACCCTTAGACTTCTCACGAATGGTGATCACGTCTTCTGGCTTAACGTTGTATGAAGGGATGTTGACACCCTTACCGTTAACTTCTACTGCTTTATGGCTTACCAACTGACGCGCTTCTGCACGAGTTGCACCAAAGCCCATACGGTAAACAACGTTATCTAAACGTGCTTCCAACAAACGCAATAGGTTTTCACCTGTTGGGCCTTTTACGCGATCAGCTTGTGCATAGTAGTTGCGGAACTGACGCTCAAGAATGCCGTACAAACGGCGAACTTTTTGTTTTTCACGAAGCTGCAGACCGTAATCTGACAAACGACCACGGCGATCACCACCCTGACCAGGCTTCTTCTCCATGTTGCATTTTGTGTCTACAGAACGCATGCGGCTCTTCAGGAACAAATCGGTTCCTTCGCGACGCATCAATTTACATTTTGGACCTAAGTAACGTGCCATTTTCTAACTCCAGTTATACGCGGCGCTTTTTAGGCGGGCGACAGCCGTTATGAGGAATAGGGGTAACGTCGTTGATGCTAGTGATCTTGAAACCACAGTTATTCAAACCACGTACAGCAGATTCACGACCAGGACCAGGGCCCTTAACGTTAACGTCTAAGTTCTTCAGGCCGTATTCTTTAGCCATTTCGCCTGCGCGGTCAGCTGCGACCTGTGCTGCGAAAGGTGTGCTCTTACGAGAACCACGGAAACCTGAACCACCCGCAGTTGCCCATGCTAGCGCATTGCCCTGACGGTCGGTGATTGTAACGATAGTGTTGTTAAAAGATGCGTGGATGTGTGCCACACCATCGGTAACAACCTTTTTAACTTTTTTACGGGTCGACTTAGCCATCTGCTGTTCCTATAAATAAGCCGAATTAACGCTTGATTGGTTTACGAGGACCTTTGCGAGTACGCGCATTGGTCTTAGTACGTTGGCCGCGTAGCGGTAAGCCACGACGGTGACGGATACCGCGGTTACAACCGAGGTCCATCAAACGCTTAATGTTCATTGAAACTTCACGACGCAAGTCACCCTCTACAGAGAACTTGGCAATCTCAGTACGCAGGGTCTCGAGCTCTTCTTCGCTCAAATCCATAACCTTACGGTCACCCGCAATCCCTGCAGCAGAAAGAACTTCTTTTGCACGAGTTGCGCCGATACCGAAGATCGACTGCAATCCGATCACAATGTGCTTGCGATCAGGAATGTTGACACCAGCAATACGAGCCATGAATGAATCTCCTAAATTCGTTCGGCGGCGGCCACGCGAAAGCGCGCGACTTTAACAAAACCTAATTGAGTTTTCAACGCCGAAACTGCGCTTAACCCTGACGCTGCTTATGGCGTGGGTCTGAGCAAATTACGCGCACAACACCGTTGCGCTTGATAACTTTGCAGTTTCGACACATTTTTTTAACTGAAGCTCTAACTTTCATCTTAGTTCTCCACTAAGTGGTTGAATCAACGAATTGATCCCATGCCACCTGTATTTTTCAAATTCGCTTTCTTCATTAAACCTTCGTACTGATGCGACATCACATGCGCCTGTACTTGAGCCATGAAGTCCATCACTACGACCACAACGATCAACAGCGAAGTACCACCAAAGTAGAACGGTACGTTCCAACCTACGATCAACAGCTCTGGAATCAAACAAACCAAAGTAATGTAGATCGCACCAACCAAGGTCAGTCGAGACATCACCTGATCGATGTAGCGAGCAGTTTGGTCACCAGGACGAATGCCTGGGATGAACGCACCTGAACGCTTCAAATTGTCTGCAGTTTCCTGCGAGTTAAATACCAACGCGGTATAGAAGAAGCAGAAAAACATAATCGCGGCAGCATACAGAGCCATATAAATTGGTTCGCCTGGAGACACCATCGCAATAATGTCTTGCAACCAACGCATATCGTCTGTGTTACCCGCCCACTGCGCTAGCGTGGTTGGGAACAAAATTATGCTCGACGCAAAAATCGGTGGGATTACACCCGCCATATTCAGCTTTAGTGGCAAGTGACTGCTTTGAGCAGCGAACATCTTGCGACCTTGCTGACGCTTTGCGTAATTCACCGTGATGCGGCGTTGTCCGCGCTCCACGAAAACCACAAAGCCTGTTACAGCAATTGCCATAACAAAAAGGAACAATGCAAACAGCGCATTCATCTCGCCGTTGCTTACCAGTTCAACAATCGCGCCAAAGGCAGATGGCAAACCGGCAATGATGCCCGCAAAGATGATTAGAGAGATGCCGTTACCTAAGCCACGCTCAGTAATTTGCTCACCTAACCACATCAAGAACATCGTTCCAGTGACTAGCGACACAGTTGCAGTGAAGACAAAACCAGGGCCTTCAGTTACAACCAAACCTTCACCAAACTGACCTTGCAATGCCATCGAAATACCGATCGCTTGGAAAGTCGCTAGGCCCAAGGTGCCGTAGCGGGTGTATTGGGTAATCTTACGACGACCTGCCTCACCCTCTTTTTTCAGTTGCTCTAACTGCGGAATCACTGCGGTCATCAGCTGCACGATAATCGATGCAGAGATGTACGGCATGATGCCCAGTGCGAACAAACTCGCTCGGCTCAATGCGCCACCTGAGAACATGTTAAACATGTCAAGGATGGTGCCTTGCTGCTGCTCAAACAAAGCAGCTAACGCAGCTGGATCGATGCCCGGAACCGGTATAAATGTACCGACTCGGTAAACGATCAATGCCCCAAGTACGAACAGCAAACGCTGACGTAATTCGGACAAGTTCCCCATTGATGCTCCAGGGGCCTGGCCGCGTGCCATATAAATTCCTTAGTCTTCTACCTTGCCGCCGGCTGCTTCGATAGCTGCTTTAGCGCCTTTGGTAACACGGATACCTTTAACAGTAACCGCACGAGTAACTTCACCCGACAACATAATCTTTGCGCGAGTCATTGAACGAGGTAGTACGTTTGCGTTCCACAACGCTTCCATATCTACAACGTCACCTTCAACCTTTGCCAGCTCGCTTAAACGAACTTCTGCAGTCGAACGACCAATCACTGACTTAAAGCCAACTTTTGGAAGACGACGTTGCAAAGGCATTTGACCGCCTTCAAAGCCAACTGAGCCCCAGCTGTTAGAGCGAGACTTTTGACCTTTGTGACCACGGCCACAAGTCTTACCTAAGCCGCTACCGATACCACGACCGACGCGCTTGCGAGATGGCTTAGAACCTTCTGCTGGTTTAATTGAGTTCAGACGCATCTTAAGCTTCCTCAACTACTTGAACCATGTAGCAGACCTTATTCAACATGCCACGAGTGGCTGGTGTGTCTTCTACTTCAACTACCTGGTGCATGCGACGCAGACCCAAACCGTGAACACAGTCGATATGACCTTTCACGCGACCGAATTTGCTGCGCACCAACTTAACTTTCATCATCTTCTTATCAGACATGATGATTACCCCAGAATCTCTTCAACAGTCTTGCCGCGCTTCGCTGCAACTTGCTCTGCATCGTTCATCTGCTTAAGACCATTGATAGTTGCACGGACAACGTTCATTGGGTTGTTAGTACCCATAACTTTTGCCAGTACGTTATGTACGCCAACTGCTTCGAACAATGCACGCATTGCGCCGCCGGCGATGATGCCGGTACCCTCAGAAGCTGGTTGCATATAAACGCGAGCTGCGCCATGACGACCGTAAAGTGGGTATTGAACGGTACCGTTCTTCAACTTCACAGACACCATGTTGCGACGAGCTTGCTCCATCGCTTTCTGTACCGCCAAAGGAACTTCCTTTGATTTACCAGTACCGTAACCTACGCGGCCATTACCATCGCCAACAACAACCATTGCTGCGAAACTGAATACACGACCACCTTTAACAACCTTAGCTACACGGTTAACACCGATTAGCTTTTCAATCATGTCGTCGCCAGCTGGCTTGTTTTCATAATTTGCCATTATTCGACTCCTTAGAACTCAAGACCGGCTTCACGCGCTGCATCAGCCAAAGCTTTTACGCGACCGTGATAACGGAAACCAGAACGATCAAACGCAACGCGCTCGATACCTTTTGCTTTTGCACGCTCAGCAATTGCTTTACCGACAACGGTAGCTGCTGCAATGTTGCCATTGTGGCCAGTGATCTCAGCTGCTAGAGCCTTATCAACCGTTGATGCTGTTGCAATCACTTCAGCACCGTTAGGCGCAATGATTTGAGCGTAGATGTGGCGAGGGGTGCGATGAACCGTCAAACGGTTTTCACCCAACTCACGGATTTTTGCACGTGCACGAGTTGCACGACGTAAACGAGATGTTTTCTTATCCATCGTACTAACCCTTATTTCTTCTTAGCTTCTTTACGGACAACATGCTCATCAGCGTAACGAACACCCTTACCTTTATAAGGCTCTGGTGGACGGTATGCGCGGATTTCAGATGCCACCTGACCAACAACCTGCTTGTCGCTGCCCGTTACAACAATCTCAGTTTGAGACGGTGTTTCAACAGTGATGCCTGCAGGCACTGGGTAATCAACTGGATGTGAGAAACCAAGGCTCAGGCTAAGGGTGCTACCTTTTGCTTGCGCACGGTAACCAACACCGATCAGCTGAAGCTTCTTAGTGAAGCCTTCAGAGCAGCCAACCACCATGTTGTTAACCAAAGAACGCATGGTGCCAGCCATAGCCCACGCTGCCTTAGACTCTTCTGCTGGAGTTACTGTGACAACATCGCCATCAACAGAAACTTTTGCTAACTCATGTACATTCAATTCCAAAGAACCTTTACCACCTTTAACAGTTACGTGCTGACCGTTGATAGTGATATCAGTGCCCTTTGGCAAATTAATAGGCGCTTTTGCGATACGTGACATGTCGATACTCCTTATGCAACGTACGCGATGACTTCGCCGCCGTGACCTTGCTTGCGCGCTTCACGGTCTGTCATTACGCCTTTAGAAGTAGAAACAATAGCGATACCCAAACCACCACGTACACGAGGAAGCTCATCGCGACCTTTATAGATACGTAGACCTGGGCGGCTAACACGCTTGATAAAGTCGATAACAGGTGCGCCCTGGAAATATTTCAGCGCAACTTCAATGGCAGGCTTGCCATCCATTTCGACTTCTGCGAAATCAATAATATAGCCTTCGTCTTTCAAGACCTTGGCAATAGCCGACTTCTTTTTAGAAGCTGGCATACGCACAGACGACTTATTTGCCGCCTGGCCGTTGCGGATGCGAGTCAACATGTCCGCAATCGGATCCGACATACTCATTTTCGAGTCTCCTTTAGGTCAGCCACTATCTAAGTAGTGCGATACCCGGATGAATAAAACACGGCCCCCAATTTAGGGAGCCGCGAATTCTATACAAGTCAGGCCAGTAAATCTAGCCCTTTTTGCAGCTAACTGACTTACCAGCTTGCCTTTTTCAGGCCTGGAACTTCGCCGCGCATCGCTGCTTCACGCAACTTGTTACGGCAAAGGCCAAATTTGCGGTAAACCGCGTGTGGACGACCTGTAACACGGCAGCGACGTTGCTGACGGCTTGGGCTCGCATCACGAGGCAGTTTCTGCAGTGCTGCTACAGCAACATCAATCTCTTCAGGTGATTTGCTGCGGTCATTAATAATTGCTTTCAACTCAGCGCGCTTGTCAGCGAACTTGTTGGCTGCTTTTGAACGCTTGGCCTCACGGGCCCACATGCTCTTCTTTGCCATAATCCTGTCCGATTATTTGAACGGGAAGTTGAAGCTGTCGAGTAAGGCACGGCCTTCTTCGTCAGTACGCGCAGAGGTGGTGATGGTGATATCCATACCGCGAATTGCGTCAACTTTATCGTATTCAATTTCTGGGAAGATAATCTGTTCTTTCACGCCCATGCTGTAGTTGCCACGGCCGTCGAAAGATTTTGCTGATACACCGCGGAAGTCACGTACACGTGGCAATGCGATAGAAACCAGACGATCCAAGAATTCGTACATGCGCTCACGACGCAAAGTTACTTTACAACCGATAGGCCAACCATCACGAATCTTAAAGCCAGCAACTGATTTACGAGCTTTAGTCACGATCGCTTTTTGACCTGCAATCGCTTGCATATCGTTAACTGCGAATTCCATATTCTTTTTGTCGCCTACCGCTTCACCGACACCCATATTAAGAGTGATCTTTTCAATGCGCGGTACTTCCATAACGCTCTTGTAGCCAAACTTCTCGACTAGCGCTGGTACGACTGTATTTTTGTAGTGATCTTGTAAACGAGACATCGATCCAACCTCAAACGTCAACGACTTCGCCGTTAGACTTAAATACGCGAACCTTTCGACCATCGTCTAGGATCTTAAAACCTACGCGATCGCCTTTATCGGTTGCAGGGTTAAACAAGGCTACGTTAGAAATATCCATCGGCATTTCTTTATCAACGATGCCACCAGGCTCACCCGCATTTGGGTTTGGCTTGGTGTGCTTTTTAGCCAAGTTAATGTTTTCTACGACTACTCGGTCATCTGCAACTGATAAAACAGTGCCGCGCTTGCCTTTGTCTTTACCAGCAAGAACGATGACATCGTCGCCTTTACGAATACGTGCTGCCATGTCAATTACCTCACAGTACTTCTGGAGCCAGTGACACGATCTTCATGAAACGCTCGCCACGAAGCTCACGAGTCACAGGGCCGAAGATACGCGTACCGATAGGCGCCAAGTTGTTGTTCAACAACACTGCCGCATTACCGTCGAAACGGATCAAAGAACCGTCTGCACGACGAACACCTTTACGTGTACGAACAACAACTGCGTTGTACACATCACCTTTTTTGACCTTGCCGCGCGGAAGAGCATCTTTAATAGATACTTTGATGACATCACCAATTCCGGCGTAACGACGGTGCGAGCCACCCAGTACTTTGATGCACTGAACGCGTTTCGCTCCGCTGTTGTCAGCAACATCCAGCATTGATTGCATCTGGATCATGACACTACCCCAATATAAATCTTAAATTCGTTAACTTAGTTTGGACGCTCAACCAATTTGGTGAACTTCCAAGTTTTAGTTTTTGACAGTGGACGGCACTGCTCAACAACCACTACGTCACCGATTTGGCATTCGTTGTTCGCATCGTGCGCATGCACTTTGGTTGAACGACGAACGAACTTACCGTAGATCGGGTGCTTAACACGACGCTCGATAAGAACGGTGATGGTCTTGTCCATCTTGTCACTAACAACGCGACCCTGCAGGGTGCGGTTATCTACAGTTTCCTGCTCACTCATGCTTCACCTGCCTGACGCTGTGCGTTAATTTGAGTTTTAACGCGTGCAATGTTACGGCGAACCTCTTTTACCAGGTGTGGACGAGCCAACTGACCGGTACCAGACTGCATGCGCAGATTAAATTGCTCTTTGAGCAACTCTTCTAAGGTCTCACGCAATTCAGCTTGAGACTTACCTACTAGTTCACTTGCTTTCATCAGAGAACCATCCGTTTAACAAATGTGGTGCTGAATGGAAGCTTTGCTGATGCCAAGCCAAATGCTTGACGCGCCAGCTCTTCAGAAACGCCTTCGATCTCATAAATCATGCGACCTGGCTGAATCTGCGCTACCCAGTATTCAACGTTACCCTTACCTTTACCCATACGAACCTCAAGAGGCTTCTTAGTGATCGGCTTGTCTGGGAATACACGAATCCACAGCTTACCGCCACGCTTTACCGTACGAGTGATGGTACGACGACCCGCTTCAATCTGACGTGCAGTCATGCGACCACGCGCAGTTGCTTTCAGACCGAACTCACCAAAGCTAACTTTGTTGCCGCTTTGTGCAAGACCGCGGTTACGACCTTTGTGTTGTTTACGAAACTTTGTACGTTTTGGCTGCAGCATGTCTTAACCCTTCTTACCCGCAGCTTTGCCTTCTTTCGCATCCGCTTCAGCAGCGTTGTTGCGATTGTCGCCGTAAACCTCACCCTTGAAGATCCAGGTCTTGATACCAATGATCCCGTAGGTGGTTAGCGCTTCAGCAAAACCGTAATCAATGTCAGCACGCAATGTGTGAAGAGGCACACGGCCTTCACGGTACCACTCGCTACGAGCGATCTCAGCGCCGTTCAAACGACCTGCGATATTTACCTTCACACCTTCAGCACCAAGACGCATGGCATTTTGTACCGCGCGCTTCATCGCACGACGGAACATGATGCGACGCTCAAGCTGCTGAGCGATTCCTTCTGATACCAACTGCGCATCAAGCTCAGGCTTACGGATCTCTTCAATGCTGATATGCACTGGGATACCCATACGACCTGCCACTTCTTTACGCAAAGCATCAATATCTTCACCTTTCTTACCGATCACCAAACCAGGGCGAGCAGTGTGAATAGTGATGTGAGCATTCTTCGCTGGACGGTCGATCTGAATACGGCTAACTGACGCCTGCTTCAGCTTCTCTTTCAAGAAGTCACGAACTTCCAAGTCGGTGTTCAACAAATCAGCATAGTTCTTGCTGTCTGCGTACCACTTTGAAGTCCAGTCCGACACGATGCCGAGACGAATACCATTTGGATGTACTTTCTGGCCCATAACTATTCCGCTTACTCATCCGCCACAGTGACGGTAATGTGACTGGTGCGCTTAAGGATGCGAGTACCGCGGCCTTTAGCACGTGCACGAAGACGCTTCATTGTTGGGCCTTCGTCTACACAGACAGTCTTAACTTTCAATTCATCGATGTCAGCACCTTCATTGTTTTCTGCGTTAGCAATTGCAGAATCCAGTACTTTCTTCATCAATGCAGCGCCCTTCTTCTTGCTAAAAAGAAGTGTATTTAGCGCCTGCTCTACAGGAAGACCGCGAATTTGGTCAGCAACCAAACGGCCTTTCTGTGCAGAGAGACGCGCGAAGCGCAGTTTTGCTACAGCTTGCATTTCTCTCTCCTATTACTTCTTGGTCTTCTTATCCGCATCGTGACCACGGTAGTTACGTGTCAATGCGAATTCACCAAGCTTGTGGCCAACCATCTGTTCGTTCACAAGAACTGGAACATGCTGTTTGCCGTTATGTACAGCGATCGTCAGACCAACCATGTCTGGGCTGATCATCGAACGGCGAGACCAAGTTTTGATCGGCTTGCGATCATTGTTGGCACGTGCCGTTTCCACCTTCTTCGCAAGATGGAGATCGATAAAAGGACCTTTACGGATTGAACGAGGCATACCTTTCTACTCCACCTATTACTTGCGACGACGGTCGCGAACAATGAATTTATCGGTACGCTTGTTAGAGCGTGTCTTCTTACCCTTGGTAGGTACACCCCATGGTGATACAGGATGACGACCGCCCGAAGTACGACCTTCACCACCACCGTGCGGGTGATCTACTGGGTTCATCGCCACACCGCGAACGGTAGGACGAACACCGCGCCAACGCTGCGCACCTGCTTTACCCAACTTCTTCAGGTTGTGCTCTGTGTTTGAAACCTCACCAAGAGTTGCGCGGCAATCACAATGGATCTTACGCATTTCACCAGAACGCAAACGTAGAGTTGCGTAGTCGCCATCACGAGCGATCATCTGCGCTGAAGTGCCGGCAGATCGTGCAATTTGTGCACCCTTACCGATCTTCATCTCGACACAATGAACAACAGAACCGATTGGCATGTTGCGTAGTGTCATGCAGTTACCGACTGCGATAGGCGCTTCGTTGCCTGATTGAACGGTATCGCCAGCTTTCACACCTTTAGGTGCGATGATGTAACGATATTCACCGTCCTCATACTTCACGAGCGCAATGTTAGCGGTGCGGTTTGGATCGTATTCAATACGCTCAACAGTACCTACAACGCCATCTTTATTGCGCTTGAAGTCGATGATGCGATAACGCTGCTTGTGACCACCACCTTTATGACGGGTAGTGATACGACCAGCGTGGTTACGACCACCTGTTTTACTTTTCTTGTCAACAAGAGCGCGTAGAGGGCCACCCTTGTGCAAGCCTTCACTCTTCACTCGAACAACGTGACGTTGGCCCGGTGAAGTCGGTTTTGATTTAGCAATAGCCATGATCTTAATCCGCTATACCTTGCGAGACGCTTACGCGCCCTCTGCGAAGTTGATGTCTTGACCTGCCGCTAAGCGAACATAGGCCTTTTTCCAATCAGCACGCTTACCGAAACGCTGACCAAAACGCTTAGTTTTGCCCTTTACGTTCAGCACCTGAATCTTTTCAACGTTGACTTCAAACAACATTTCAACAGCTGCTTTGATTTCAGGTTTAGTTGCGTCAGTAGCAACTTTAAATGCGAACTGGTTACCCGATTCTGCAGCGTTCACGCTCTTTTCAGAGACAACTGGGCCGAGCAGAACTTTCAACAAACGTTCTTTATTCATACCAATTTCTCCTCAAGCATCTTCAATGCGCCTGCAGTGATGACAACTTTGTCGAAACCGATTAATGACACAGGATCAACCTCAGCTACGGTGCAAGTGCCAATCTTGTAAAGATTGCGCGCAGCCAACAGCAAGTTCTCATCCATAGCTTCAGTAACGATCAAAGCTTCAGAAACATCTAACTCAGCTAACTTAGCAACCAAGTCTTTGGTCTTAGGCGCAGAGATAGAGATATCACTAACAACAACCAAACGCTCTTGACGAACCAACTCAGAAAGAATTGAACGCAATGCACCTTGATACATCTTGCGGTTAACTTTCTGTGCGTAGCTACGTGGCTTCGCTGCGAAAGTCACACCACCGCCAATGAAGATAGGCGCAGTTAGCGCACCGTGACGAGCACCGCCACCCTTCTGACGCTTAGACTTTTTGGTAGTACCAGCAACTTCAGAACGAGTCTTCTGTGCTTTAGTACCTGAACGACCAGCGTTCATAAATGCGGTTACCACTTGGTGAATCAGTGCTTCTTTAAAATCAACACCGAAAACTGCATCTGATACTGAGACGGAAGCTCCACCTTGTACATTCAGATCCATGGCTTACCCCTTGTTCTTCATCTTGATCGCTGGAGTTACGATCACATTGCCGCCGCGAGCGCCAGGAACAGCACCCTTAACCAACAGCAGATTGCGCTCAGCATCCACACGAACTACTTCGATGTTCTGGGTACAGGTGTTACGCGCACCCATGTGACCAGCCATCTTCTTACCTTTGAATACACGACCAGGTGTTTGACACTGACCGATTGAACCAGGCGCACGGTGAGAAAGTGAGTTGCCGTGAGTATTGTCTTGGCCACGGAAGTTGTGACGCTTAATACCACCTTGGAAACCTTTACCTTTGCTCACACCACGCACGTCAACTTTCTGACCTGCTTCAAAGATGTTTACATCAACAGTGCCGCCCAACTCTGGCGCATCACCTTCGTGATCATCCAGACGGAATTCCCACAAACCACGACCTGCTTCAGCATTAGCTTTTGCAAAGTGGCCTGCTTCCGGCTTGTTTACTCGTGAAGCCTTTTTAGAACCGGTAGTCACTTGAATTGATGAATAACCATCAGTCTCATCAGTAGCGACTTTAGTCACACGGTTCGGCTCGACTTCGATAACGGTCACAGGAGTAGACACACCATCTTCAGAGAAGATGCGAGTCATGCCCGCTTTACGACCTACGATACCAATAGCCATTTCTACTTAACCTCAGTTCAGCTTGATCTGGACGTCAACGCCAGCAGCCAAGTCCAACTTCATTAGCGCATCAACGGTTTTATCAGTCGGATCGACGATATCCATCAAACGCTTATGGGTACGAATCTCATACTGATCACGCGCGTCTTTATTAACGTGCGGAGAGATCAATACGGTGTAACGCTCTTTCTTAGTCGGCAGTGGAATTGGACCGAGAACCTGTGCGCCAGTGCGCTTAGCGGTCTCAACAATTTCACCTGCAGATTGATCGATCAGACGATGATCAAATGACTTCAGACGAATACGAATACGTTGATTACTCATTGCTTAAATCACTCAATAATCTTGGCAACCACACCGGCGCCAACGGTACGACCACCTTCACGGATAGCGAAGCGTAGACCTTCGTCCATTGCGATCGGGTTGATCAACTTAACGGTCATCTGGACGTTGTCGCCAGGCATAACCATCTCAACACCTGATGGCAATTCGCATGCGCCAGTCACGTCAGTGGTACGGAAATAGAATTGTGGACGGTAGCCGTTGAAGAATGGCGTATGACGACCACCTTCATCTTTGCCCAGTACGTACACTTCAGCTTCGAAGTGTGTGTGTGGGTTGATTGAACCTGGCTTCGCCAATACTTGGCCACGCTCAACTTCTTCACGCTTAGTACCACGCAATAGAACACCGACGTTGTCGCCAGCTACACCCTGGTCCAACAACTTACGGAACATCTCAACGCCCGTACAGGTGGTCTTAGCGGTCTCTTTGATACCAACGATTTCGATCTCGTCGCCAACGTTTACAACGCCGCGCTCGATACGACCGGTTACTACGGTACCGCGACCTGAGATTGAGAATACGTCTTCGATTGGCATGATGAAGGCGCCATCGATTGCACGCTCAGGCTCTGGAATGTATGAATCAAGCGCATCCATCAATGCGTCGATTGAAGGACCACCGATATCAGAAGTGTCACCTTCCAAGGCTTTCAGTGCAGAACCTTTGATGATTGGGGTGTCGTCACCTGGGAAGTCGTATGAGTCCAACAACTCACGGATTTCCATTTCAACCAGCTCCAACAACTCTTCGTCGTCAACCATGTCAGCCTTGTTCATGTAAACAAGAATGTATGGAACGCCAACCTGGCGTGACAACAAGATGTGCTCACGAGTTTGTGGCATTGGGCCGTCAGCGGCTGAACAAACCAAGATTGCGCCGTCCATCTGTGCCGCACCGGTGATCATGTTCTTTACATAGTCAGCGTGCCCTGGGCAGTCTACGTGTGCGTAGTGACGGTTTTCTGTTTCGTACTCAACGTGCGCGGTTGCGATGGTGATACCACGCTCGCGCTCTTCTGGTGCGTTGTCGATCTGATCATAGGCACGTGCTGCGCCACCAAACTTTGCTGCCTGGTGGGTACAGATCGCTGCGGTCAGCGTGGTTTTACCGTGGTCAACGTGACCGATGGTGCCAACGTTAACGTGCGGTTTCTTACGTTCAAACTTCTCTTTAGACATAGTCTTGCCCCTTAACTGATTCCGTGAATCTTTGCGGAGTGAATACCAAATTGTTTACTTTTTACGCTTAGAATCTGTTGATGATTGCGTCTGCAACCGCCGCAGGTACCTCCTGGTACTTTTCAAATTCCATGCTGTAACTTGCTCGACCTTGTGTTGCTCCGCGTAAGTCAGTCGCGTAGCCAAACATTTCAGCTAGCGGCACCTGCGCCTTTACAACCTTCCCGGCTGGGCCATCTTCCATTCCGGAGATAACCCCGCGACGAGAGTTCAGATCGCCGATCACATCGCCCATATTTTCTTCTGGGGTCAGGACCTCTACTTTCATCAGCGGCTCTAACAGCGCGGGCTGTGCATCTAAACAACCTTGGCGTAGAGCCATCGAACCGGCAATTCTAAATGCCTGCTCGTTTGAATCGACGTCGTGGTACGAACCATCGAAAAGTGTGACCTTCACATTCATCAATGGATAGCCAGCGAGAACGCCACCTGCCATTGCTTGCTCGACACCCTTCTCAACTGCTGGGATAAAGTCCTTAGGAACAACACCACCAACAACTTCGTTGACGAACTCGAAGGTTTCTTCTGAATTCGTCAATGGTTCGACCTTCAACCAAACGTGGCCATACTGACCTTTACCGCCTGATTGACGTACAAACTTTCCTTCGCTCTTTACAGAGCTGCGAATCGTTTCACGATAGGCCACTTGTGGCTTACCGACGTTCGCATCGACACTGAACTCACGCTTCATTCGATCGACAATAATGTCGAGATGCAGCTCGCCCATACCCGAAATAATGGTCTGGCCGGTTTCAGCGTCCGTGTTCACACGGAACGATGGATCTTCTTGAGCTAGCTTACCTAGCGCGACACCCATCTTTTCCTGATCCGCTTTAGTCTTGGGTTCAACCGCAACCGAGATAACCGGCTCTGGGAACTCCATACGCTCAAGCGTGATCTTGTTCGCAATATCACACAGGGTTTCGCCTGTGGTGACATCTTTCAGTCCGACTGCTGCACAAATGTCACCAGCACGAACCTCTTTAATCTCTTCGCGAGAGTTCGAATGCATTTGCAGCAAACGACCAATGCGCTCTTTTTGTCCTTTGATCGGGTTGTAAACCGAGTCTCCAGACTTCAACACCCCCGAGTAAACTCGAATGAATGTCAGTGTACCGACGTAAGGGTCGGTTGCGATCTTAAAGGCCAAGGCGGCGAATGGTTCATCATCCGTCGAGTGGCGCTCTCCTTCGCTTTCGCCGTCATCGAGTACACCCCGAATCGCTGGCACTTCGGTCGGAGCTGGTAACAACTCAACAACCTTATCGAGCATCGCCTGCACACCTTTGTTTTTGAACGCCGAACCGACACACATCGGTACGATTTCCAATTTCAATGTGCGCTGACGCAAACCCTCAATAATCTGGTCTTCAGATAACTCACCTGATTCCAAGTAAGCATCCATCAGCTCATCATTAGCTTCAGCCGCAGCTTCCACCATTCGCTCGCGATATTCTTCGCTAACGTCTTGGAGATCATCTGGTATCTCGCGATACTCAAAACGCATCCCCATGTTTTCTTCTTCCCAGTAAATCGCTTTCATCTTCACTAGGTCGATGACACCGGCGAACGATTCCTCGCTACCGATGGGCAACATCACAGGTACTGCGGTTGCACCTAAGCGATCTTCCAGTTGCTTAGCAACGCGGAAGAAGTCTGCCCCCATACGGTCCATCTTGTTGACGAACGCCATACGTGGCACACGATACTTGTTAGCTTGACGCCATACAGTCTCAGACTGAGGCTCAACACCACCGACTGCACACAGTACGAATACCGCGCCGTCCAACACTCGCAACGAACGCTCAACTTCAATCGTGAAGTCAACGTGACCAGGGGTATCAATGATGTTGATACGGTGCTGATCAAATTGTTGCGCCATGCCAGACCAGAAACAGGTCGTTGCAGCCGAGGTGATCGTGATACCTCGTTCTTGCTCCTGCTCCATCCAGTCCATGGTTGCAGCGCCGTCGTGAACCTCACCAATCTTGTGAGAAACACCGGTGTAATACAGTACACGCTCGGTTGTTGTCGTCTTACCCGCATCGATGTGAGCCATGATGCCGATGTTGCGATAACGTTCGATGGGCGTACTGCGCGCCACGTTTACACCTCAAATAACTGTGCCCGCATTAAAGCGAGCACAAAATTCTTACCAGCGGAAATGAGAGAAGGCCTTGTTCGCTTCCGCCATGCGGTGCGTGTCTTCCTTCTTCTTAACTGCGCTGCCTTTCTGTTCTGATGCGTCCATCAACTCACCCGCTAAGCGAGCAGCCATGGTCTTTTCGCTACGCTTACGTGCAGCTTCAATCAACCAACGCATTGCCAACGCATTACGGCGCGCTGGACGAACTTCAACTGGAACCTGATAAGTCGCACCACCAACGCGGCGACCTTTTACCTCAACCAATGGGCGTACGTTTTCCAACGCAGTTTCCAACAGCTCCATTGGGTCAGCGCCACGCTTCTCTTGAGCCATGCCGAGTGCGCCATACAAAATGCGCTCTGCAACTGACTTCTTACCATCAACCATAACCATGTTGATGAACTTAGCGAGAACCAGCGATCCGAACTTAGGATCAGGCAAGATTTCACGCTTGGCGGCAACTCTTCTTCTTGGCATTTTTCTCTTCTCTCGTGTCTCGGCACATAGCCGGAGATACTAGTAAATTGTTAAATTGGAACGATTAGCCCTTAGGACGCTTCGCACCATACTTAGAACGACCCTGACGACGCTTATCAACACCCGAGGTATCCAACGCACCACGTACAACGTGGTAACGAACACCTGGTAAGTCCTTAACACGACCACCACGGATCAAAACAACGCTGTGCTCTTGAAGGTTGTGACCTTCACCACCGATGTATGAAGAAACTTCAAAACCGTTGGTCAAACGAACACGCGCTACTTTACGTAGTGCAGAGTTAGGCTTTTTAGGGGTTGTGGTGTACACACGAGTACATACGCCACGCTTTTGTGGGCATGCTTCCAACGCCGGCACATTGCTCTTTTCAGGCTTACGCTGACGTGGCTTGCGTACTAATTGGTTAATTGTCGCCATGTACTTATTTCCGTTATCGACCCATTTTCGGGCCATAGTTAATTTGAGCAGTGCGAAAACCCGCGAAAACCCAAATTTTATTAATCTTTACGCGAACTTAGCTCGCAGAAAAAACAGGTCGACGTAGGTCGACCCGTTCAAAAGAGGGCGAATTCTATGCTTCGGCCAGCTGACTGTCAACAACCAACTGGCCTAGCAGGGAAAATTACTCGTCGTCAGAGATGCTCAATGCTGCTGCGATTGCCTCTTCCACTTCCGCGGTAGCCATCTCAACAGGACCATCAACCTCGATCCAACGCTGTTCTTTACGTTCCTTGTGGTACGCCATACCGGTACCCGCAGGGATCAAACGACCCACGATGACGTTTTCCTTCAAGCCATTCAGGGTATCTTTCGAGCCGCGAACTGCTGCCTCGGTCAATACACGCGTGGTTTCTTGGAAAGATGCCGCCGAAATGAACGACTCGGTCGCCAACGATGCCTTGGTAATACCCAGCAACATAGGTTCCCACTGAGCGGTGTGCTTGTTCTCTTCGGTCGCTTTTTCATTCGCTTCCAGAACGCGTGCACGCTCAGCTGTCTCACCGCGCAAGAAGGTCGTTTCACCACCGTTGGTGATCTCAACCTTACGCAACATCTGACGGATGATGACCTCGATGTGCTTGTCGTTGATGCCTACACCCTGCAGACGGTAAACGTCTTGGATCTCTTTAACCAAGTATTCCGCCAAATCGGTAACACCACGCAAACGCAGGATGTCATGTGGGCTCAACTCGCCATCGGCGATCACTTCACCACGCTCTACGTGTTCACCTTCGAACACGTTAACGTGACGCCACTTAGGAATCAGCAATTCGTTCTGCTCACCTTCAGAGTTGGTGATGATCAAACGCTGCTTACCTTTAGTGTCTTTACCGAAGCTAACCGTACCGGTCTCTTCTGCCAAAATCGCAGGCTCTTTTGGCTTACGCGCTTCGAACAAGTCCGCAACGCGAGGTAGACCACCGGTGATGTCACGGGTCTTAGAGGATTCTTGAGGGATACGTGCCAGTACGTCACCAACATTTACATCTGCACCGTCCGTTACGTTAACCAACGCACCGCCTGGCAAGAAGTAGTTCGCTGGCAAGTTCGTGCCCGCGATGTTGACGTCGTTACCCTTTGCATCAACCAACTTAATCATTGGACGCAAATCTTTACCTGCGCTTGGACGTTGCTTCGCATCGATGACTACGATTGAAGACAAACCAGTGATGTCATCGGTTTGCTTCTGAACAGTCACGCCTTCAATGAAGTCGATGAAGCGCAAAGTACCCGCCATCTCAGTGATGATTGGGTGAGTATGTGGATCCCAGTTAGCCACAACTTGGCCACCGTTCGCCGCATCACCGTCACGTACTTGCAGTTCCGCACCGTATGGCAACTTGTAACGCTCACGCTCACGGCCGATGTCATCCACGATGATCACTTCACCAGAACGCGATACCGCAACCAGCTTGCCTGCTGCGTTTTCAATTGTTTTGATGTTGAACAGTTTTACAGTACCTGAGTTCTTAGGCTCGATGCTGTTAACGGCTGCTGCACGCGATGCCGCACCACCGATGTGGAAGGTACGCATGGTCAACTGAGTACCAGGCTCACCGATTGACTGCGCTGCGATAACACCAACAGCCTCGCCTTTGTTCACCTGATGGCCACGTGCCAGATCACGGCCGTAACACTTAGAACAGATACCTTGACGGGTTTTACAAGTGATTGCAGAACGTACGATCACTTGGTCAACGCCCGCTGCTTCCAGCGCATCAACATTGCTCTCATCAAGCAATACGCCTGCCTCAACAACTACCTCATCTGAGTTAGGTGCAGTCACTGCCTGTGCAGTTACACGACCCAAGATACGCTCACGCAATGGCTCAACAACGTCACCACCCTCGATGATTGGCTGCATCAACAAGCCTTCTTCGGTACCACAATCGTCTTCAGTGATAACCAAGTCTTGTGCAACGTCAACCAAACGACGGGTCAAGTAACCAGAGTTTGCGGTCTTCAGTGCGGTATCCGCCAAACCTTTACGCGCACCGTGAGTTGAAATGAAGTACTGAAGTACGTTCAAGCCTTCACGGAAGTTCGCGGTGATTGGCGTTTCGATGATGGAGCCGTCTGGCTTCGCCATCAAACCACGCATACCTGCTAGCTGACGAATCTGAGCGGCACTACCACGAGCACCTGAGTCAGCCATCATATAAATAGAGTTGAAAGAGTCTTGCTCTTCTTTCTCGCCGTCTTTGTTAACGACTTCCTCTTTACCCAACTTCTCCATCATTGCGCGAGCAATTTGGTCGTTGGTGTGAGACCAGATATCGACAACCTTGTTGTAACGCTCACCATTGGTTACAAGACCTGATGAGTATTGGTTCTGAATATCTTTAACTTCTTTTTCTGCTGCCGCGAGAATCTTCGCTTTTGCCTCTGGGATAACCATGTCATCCAAGCCGATTGATGCACCCGCTTTCGCTGCTTGAGAGAAACCTAAGTACATCAATTGATCAGCAAATACGACGGTCTTCTTCAGGCCCAATTGACGGTAGCTCGCATTAACCAACTGAGAGATCGCCTTCTTCTTCATTGGCTGGTTAACCAAATCGAATGACAGACCCTTAGGAATAATGCTCCACAAGATCGCACGACCAACGGTGGTGTCAACCACAGAGGTTTGCTCGATCTGCTCTTTATTTTCGTCGGTCACAACCTGTGTCAAACGCACCTTAACGCGCGCATGCAGATCCGCCATGCCAGTCTCATAAGCACGTGACGCTTCGGTCACGCTTGAGAACGCCATGCCTTCACCTTTTGCGTTAACGCGATCACGAGTCATGTAGTACAAACCCAAGACAACGTCTTGCGAAGGAACGATGACAGGGTCACCGTTTGCAGGTGACAACACGTTGTTTGACGCCATCATCAAAGTACGCGCTTCTAGCTGTGCTTCGATTGATAGTGGAACGTGAACCGCCATCTGGTCACCGTCGAAGTCCGCGTTGAACGCCGTACATACGAGTGGGTGCAAGTTGATTGCTTTACCTTCAACCAACACAGGCTCAAACGCTTGGATACCCAAACGGTGAAGCGTTGGCGCACGGTTCAACATAACAGGGTGCTCGCGGATAACCTCTTCCAAGATATCCCACACCTCAGGTGAACCACGGTCAACCAGCTTTTTAGCTGCCTTAATGGTGGTCGCCAAGCCACGGAACTGTAGCTTAGAGAAGATGAATGGCTTGAATAGCTCAAGCGCCATGCGCTTAGGCAAACCACACTGATGCAATTTCAGCGTAGGGCCAACAACGATTACCGAACGACCTGAGTAGTCAACACGCTTACCGAGCAAGTTCTGACGGAAGCGACCTTGCTTACCCTTGATCATGTCAGCCAGTGACTTCAGTGGGCGCTTGTTGGTACCTGTGATCGCACGACCGCGACGACCGTTATCCAATAAGGCATCAACAGACTCCTGCAACATACGCTTTTCATTACGTACGATGATGTCTGGCGCTGATAGATCTAACAAACGCTTCAAACGGTTGTTACGGTTAATGACGCGACGATACAAATCGTTCAAGTCAGAGGTCGCAAAACGACCACCATCTAGCGGAACTAAAGGACGTAACTCTGGTGGCAATACTGGCAATACAGTCAGGATCATCCACTCAGGACGGTTACCTGAGGCATCTAATGACTCAAGCAACTTAAGACGCTTAGCGATCTTTTTGATCTTGGTCTCAGAGTTGGTGTTTTGAATGTCTTCACGCATACGCTCGATTTCTTTCGGCATATCCAAGGTGCGTAGCAATTCGTAAACCGCTTCTGCACCCATGCGTGCGTCAAACTCGTCACCATTCTCTTCGATAGCTTCAAGGTACTGGTCGTCGTTCAGCAACTGGAAACGCTCCAAAGGCGTCATACCAGGGTCAACAACCACATAGCTTTCGAAGTACAACACGCGCTCGATATCGCGCAATGTCATATCCAACAACAAACCGATACGTGATGGCAGTGACTTCAAGAACCAAATGTGTGCCACTGGCGATGCCAATTCGATGTGCGCCATACGCTCACGACGAACCTTCGCCAAAGTAACTTCAACACCACACTTCTCACACACAACACCACGGTGCTTCAAACGCTTGTACTTACCACACAAACATTCGTAGTCACTGACTGGGCCAAAGATCTTGGCGCAGAACAAACCTTCACGCTCAGGCTTGAAGGTACGGTAGTTGATAGTCTCAGGCTTCTTAACTTCACCAAAAGACCATGAACGGATCATGTCTGGAGATGAAAGGCCAATGCGGATTGAATCAAATTCCTCGACCTGACCCTGTTGCTTCAGAATCTTCAATAGATCTTTCATTAGTCTTGCTCCAGCTCAATGTTGATGCCCAAGGAACGAATCTCCTTGACCAATACGTTGAATGATTCAGGCATGCCTGCTTCCATACGGTGATCGCCGTCAACAATGTTCTTGTACATACGGGTACGACCATTTACGTCGTCCGACTTAACCGTCAGCATTTCCTGCAAGGTGTAAGCCGCGCCGTATGCCTCAAGTGCCCACACTTCCATCTCACCGAAGCGCTGACCACCAAACTGAGCTTTACCACCCAGAGGCTGTTGCGTAACCAAACTATATGGACCAGTTGAACGTGCGTGCATCTTGTCATCAACCAAGTGGTTCAACTTGATCATGTACATGTAACCGACGGTTACTCGACGCTCGAATGCATCACCGGTACGACCGTCGTACAACTGACATTGACCATCTGCATCTGCACCTGCCAAGTCCAACATGTAACGAATTTCGTCTTCATGCGCACCGTCGAATACTGGGGTTGCCATTGGTACACCACCACGCAGGTTATTCGCCATTTCGAACAACTCTTCGTCAGTAAATGACTTCAGGTCTTCTTGCTTACCACTGTTGTTGTAAACCTTATCCAAGAAGTCACGCATATCTTTCGCTTTCGCTTGGTCATCTAACATCTGACCAATGCGCTCACCGATACCTTTGGCCGCGAAACCTAAGTGAGTTTCGAGAACCTGACCGATGTTCATACGAGAAGGTACACCCAGTGGATTCAATACGATTTGAACTGGACGACCATTTTCGTCGAATGGCATATCTTCTACAGGCACGATACGAGAGATAACACCCTTGTTACCGTGACGACCCGCCATCTTGTCACCCGGTTGAATACGACGCTTAACCGCAACGTAAACCTTAACCATCTTCAAGACGCCAGGTGCTAAGTCATCACCTGCGGTGAGCTTGCGTTTCTTCTCTTCGTAACGAGTACGGAATTCAGAACGTAGATCTTCTACCTGCTTCGCAATCGCTTCGAGTTGTGATGCCGCTTCTTCATTCTTCAAACGAATCTTCAGCCATTCATCACGCTTAGTTTCTTCAAGCTGGCCTTTGGTGACTTTAGAGCCATCAACCATCTGCTTGCCCAGCAACATAGTTTCAACACGCGCAAAGGTGTCTTCTTCCATGATGCGCAACTGATCATCAAGGTCCTTACGAACACTTGCCAATTCAGCCTCTTCGATCTGCATCGCACGTGCATCTTTCTCAACACCATCACGGGTGAAGACACGTACGTCGATAACCGTACCAGCCGTCTTAGTTGAAACACGGGTCGAAGTATCTTTAACGTCAGACGCTTTCTCACCGAAGATTGCACGCAGCAATTTCTCTTCAGGGGTCAGCTGAGTTTCACCCTTAGGGGTTACTTTACCGACCAAGATGTCGCCTTCGTTAACTTCCGCACCAACATAAACGATGCCTGACTCATCAAGCTTCGCGAGAGCGGCTTCACCCACGTTTGGAATGTCGCCCGTGATCTCTTCAGGTCCGAGCTTAGTATCACGCGCCATACACACGATTTCTTCAACGTGGATGGTGGTGAAACGATCTTCTTTAACCACTTCTTCAGACACCAAGATCGAGTCTTCGAAGTTGTAACCGTTCCAAGGCATGAACGCGATACGCATGTTCTGACCCAGCGCCAATTCACCCATGTCGGTTGAAGGGCCGTCAGCCATGACGTCGCCACGTGACACCGTATTGCCAACGTGAACCAATGGACGCTGGTTAATACAGGTATTCTGGTTAGAGCGGGTGTACTTAGTCAGATTGTAGATATCCACACCTGACTCGCCCGCTTTGGTCTCATCATCATTAACACGAACAACGATACGTGCCGCGTCAACTGACTCGATAACACCGCCACGCTTAGCAACAACGGTAACACCCGAGTCGACAGCAACGGTACGCTCCATACCAGTACCAACCAGTGGCTTTTCAGCGCGCAAGGTTGGGACCGCTTGACGTTGCATGTTTGCACCCATCAATGCACGGTTCGCGTCGTCGTGCTCCAAGAACGGAATGATTGACGCCGCTACAGATACGATCTGCTTTGGAGAGACGTCCATATATTCAATCGCATCTGGCGTAGATAAGGTGAATTCATTCTGGTGACGACATGAGATCAAGTCATCAACAAACTTACCTTTACCATCTAGGTTCGCGTTCGCCTGAGCGATCACGTAACGACCTTCTTCAATCGCTGACAAGTAATCGACTTGATCGGTTACTTTGCCGTTTTCAACTTTTACGTATGGGGTTTCCAAGAAGCCGTACTTGTTAGTACGCGCGTAAACCGCCAATGAGTTGATCAAACCAATGTTTGGACCTTCAGGTGTTTCGATAGGACATACACGACCGTAGTGTGTTGGGTGTACGTCACGAACCTCGAAACCTGCACGCTCACGCGCCAAGCCGCCTGGGCCTAATGCAGAAACACGACGCTTGTGCGTGACTTCTGATAATGGGTTGTTTTGGTCCATGAACTGCGAAAGTTGTGATGAACCAAAGAACTCTTTGATTGCCGCTGAAACAGGCTTCGCATTGATCATCTCTTGAGGCATCAAGCCTTCAGCTTCCGCCAAAGTCAGACGCTCCTTAACCGCGCGCTCAACACGCACAAGACCAACACGGAATTGATTTTCCGCCATCTCGCCGACGCAACGTACGCGACGGTTACCCAAGTGGTCGATATCGTCGACAACACCGTTACCATCACGGATTGCAACCAAGGTCTTCATCACTTCAAGGATGTCAGACGTTTCGCCATAGGTCTTAACTGCCGCAACCGACTCTTCGTCATCACGCGCAGAGAAGTATTTGTGGTCATACAAGATGCCCGCGCCTTCAGCTTCTTCACGGCCAAGACGACGGTTGAACTTCATACGACCTACCGCAGACAGGTCATAACGATCGTCAGTGAAGAACAAGTTATGGAACAAGTTCTGCGCAGCATCTTTTGTTGGTGGCTCACCAGGACGCATCATGCGATAGATCTCAACCATCGCCTCAAGCGCGTTAGAGGTTGGGTCAGTACGCAAGGTGTCAGAGATATAAGGACCGTGATCCAAGTCGTTAGTGAACAGAGTACGAATCTCTTTCACGCCCTTCTCGAACAAGGTATTCATCAACTCTTCAGTGATCTCGTCGTTTGCGTTAGCAATCAACTCACCCGTATCAGTATCAACAATGTTGTGCGCCAAGGTCTTACCAATGAGGTATTCCTTGTCGACATCCAACTTATCAATGCCAGCCGCTTCTAAGTCACGGATGTGTTTAGCGGTAATGCGCTTACCTTCTTCAACAAGCACTTTACGGCCAGACTTGATCGCAAAGGCTGCCGTCTCACCACGCAAACGTGAAGGCACGAGCGCCAACTGCAAACCATCCTTTTGGAAGGTAAAGGTGTCGTTCTCGAAGAAGACATCCAAGATCTCTTCTGTCTCGTAACCTAAGGCACGCAACAAGATCGTTGCAGGCAGCTTACGACGACGGTCTATACGAACGAAAACTTGGTCTTTAGGGTCAAACTCGAAGTCCAACCAAGAGCCACGGTAAGGAATCACGCGTGCTGAGAACAGCAACTTACCAGAAGAGTGTGTCTTACCTTTATCGTGATCGAAGAACACGCCAGGTGAACGGTGCAACTGAGAAACGATTACACGCTCAGTACCGTTGATGATGAAGGTGCCGTTATCAGTCATGAGTGGCAATTCACCCATGTAGATTTCTTGGTCCTTCACTTCTTTAATTGATTTAGAGCCAGCTGGTGCATCTCGATCGTAGATGACCAAGCGAACCATCACGCGCAGAGGCGCTGCAAAGGTTGCGCCGCGCAACTGACACTCACGCTCATCGAAGGTTGGCTCGCCTAAGCGATAGCTCACATACTCCAATGCCGCACTGCCAGAGTAACTGACAATTGGGAACACTGACTGAAACGCAGCATGCAGGCCGTTATTAATACGATCAGCAATAGGCGTATCAGCCTGTAGGAATTCACGGTAAGACTCAATTTGAGTCGCCAGCAAGAACGGCACTTCTAGAATGCTCGAACGCTTGCCGAAGTCTTTACGAATACGCTTCTTCTCGGTGAACGAATAGGCCATGTTCGCCTTCCCTCATCTTCTTCGCTAAATGATGCAGCTTCTTTTGGAAGCTACCCAAACCTGATTTCTCAGACCTGTTGTGTATGGAAATTTTCAAGCAAATCGCTCAGTGCGATCTCCTTGAAAACATCCAATCCCGCAGAAACGGGAAAAGGCCGACGGTCAAAAGACCGCCAGCCTGATCGTCAGATGACGCTTATAAAACCCAAGGATTACTTGAGCTCTACAGATGCGCCAGCTTCTTCTAGCTGTTTCTTAGCTTCTTCTGCGTCTTCTTTAGATGCGCCTTCCTTAACGGTAGTAGGTGCACCTTCAACTGCGTCCTTAGCTTCTTTCAAGCCAAGACCAGTGATACCGCGAACTGCTTTGATAACTGCAACTTTGTTAGCGCCAGCGCCAGTCAAGACTACGTCAAACTCAGTCTTCTCTTCTGCTGCTGCGCCTGCATCACCAGCGCCTGGTGCTGCTACTGCAACTGCTGCTGCTGCGCTTACACCAAACTTCTCTTCCATTGCTTCGATCAACTCAACAACATCCATTACAGACATGTTCGCAATCGCTTCTAAGATATCTTCTTTAGACATCGTGTCACTCCAAAAAATAAAAATTAAAAAAACAAAAAGGGATTACCAAAGGCCGCCTTCTTAGGCTTCCTTCGCGTCGCGAATTGCTGCAACAGTGCGGACCAACTTGCCTGGTACTTCGTTCAGAGTCTGCGCCAACTTGGTAATCGGTGCTTGCATCACCGACATCAACATTGAAACAGCCTGATCGTAAGTAGGCATCTTCGCGAGCACGTCGAGTTGAGATGCATCCAACTTCTTACCACCGATGGCAAGCATGGTTACTTTCAACTTGTCGTGACCCTTTGCAAAGTCCTTGATCACACGGCCAGCAGCACCTGGATCTTCCTGAGAGAACGCAAGGATCAGAGGACCAGTAAGGCCGTCTGCGATACATTCAAACTCAGTTCCTTCAACCGCACGCTTCGCTAGAGTGTTCTTGACCACACGCAAGTAAACGCCTTGGTTACGTGCATTCACACGCAACTCAGTGAGTTCACCTACTGTTAAGCCACGATACTCAGCTGCAACTGCAGAGAAAGCACCATTTGCTACTTCAGCAACTTCGGCGACGATGGCTTGTTTTTGCTCGAAATTGAGTGCCAAAGTCGTCACCTCCCATAACGCGGGAATTTCTTCCCGTTAAACACCTGAGAACTTTCGTTCCCGTTAAACAATCAACAACACCTGTTGTTAACTGGTCGGTGCACCGCTAGCGGAGTATTCCGTTTCGCGGAGCGCCTATCTGCGTAGGAAATTAAGCCCGAGGGCACCTACGGTCTTTGATAGCGAGGACCGAAGTCCGCGCCCACAAAGTTCTTATTGAGAGCTTGCGCTCTCGAATTCTTAGGCCAGGTTCAGAGAAGCTTGATCTACAGTCAGACCTGGACCCATAGTTGAAGACACAGTGATCTTCTTCAGGTACACGCCTTTCGCTGAGCTAGGCTTCAGCTTTTTCAACTCGTTCAACAACGCTTCCAAATTCTCAGTCAACGCTGCTGGCTCAAAACCAACCTTGCCGATTGATGCATGAACGATGCCTGACTTATCAGTACGGAAACGCGCCTGGCCTGACTTAGCGTTAGATACCGCAGTCGCCACATCAGCAGTCACGGTGCCAACCTTAGGGTTAGGCATCAAACCACGTGGGCCAAGGATGGTACCGAGCGCACCAACAACACGCATTGCATCTGGAGACGCGATAACCACGTCGAAATCCATCATGCCTTTCTTCACGTCATCAGCCAGGTCTTCCATACCAACGATGTCTGCACCTGCAGCCTTAGCCGCTTCAGCGTTTTCACCTTGAGTGAATACTGCAACACGTACGTCTTTACCGGTACCTGCAGGAAGAATCGCAGAACCACGAACCACCTGATCAGATTTACGAGGATCAACGCCCAAGTTAATAGATACGTCAACGCTCTCTTTGAACTTAGTTGTAGATAGCTCATTCAACAATGCGAATGCGTCAGCAACGCCGTATTGCTTACCTTCTTCAACTTTCTCGTTAATTGCCTTTTGGCGCTTAGATAGCTTAGCCATTACTCAACACCCTCAACATTCAAACCCATGCTGCGCGCAGTACCTGCAATAGTGCGTACCGCTGCGTCCATATCTGCTGCAGTCAAATCAGCATCTTTGGTCTTAGCAATTTCTTCGAGCTGTGCACGCGTCACAGTACCGACCTTTTCAGTATTAGGGCGGCCAGAACCGCTCTTGATACCTGCCGCCTTCTTCAAGAGGATTGCAGCTGGAGTTGTTTTGGTAACGAAAGTAAAAGACTTATCGTTGTACACAGTGATAACCACTGGTACAGGAAGATCTTTTTCTACGTCCTGAGTCTGCGCGTTAAACGCCTTACAGAACTCCATGATGTTCACACCGTGCTGACCCAATGCAGGACCAACAGGAGGTGAAGGGTTAGCCGATTGGGCTTTAACCTGAAGCTTAATATAAGCGTCGATTTTCTTTGCCATAAAGCACCTCTGTTTGGGTAATAGCGATCAGGACTTTCACCTGACCTCCCCGGTTATGTGCCGCCTAAGCGACACGAAAAATTAGGTTTTCTCGACCTGACCAAATTCCAGATCGACTGGGGTAGAACGACCGAAGATCGAAACAGACACCTTCAGGCGACTCTTTTCATAATCTACTTCTTCTACCGAGCCATTGAAATCGTTGAACGGACCATCGGTCACACGGACCACTTCGCCCGGCTCGAACAACACCTTTGGCTTTGGCTTATCAACACCGTCTTGCATACGATTCAAGATCTGGTCAGCTTCACGATCAGTGATCGGCGCTGGACGGTCACCTGTACCGCCGATAAAGCCCATAACCTTTGGCACATCTTTCACCAAGTGCCATGCCTCGTCGGTCATTTCCATTTGAACCAAGACATAGCCAGGGAAGAACTTACGTTCGCTGCGACGCTGCGTACCACCGCGCATCTCAACCACTTCTTCCGTTGGCACCAAAATGTCACCAAACAATTCTTGTACGCCTGCGCGCTCGATACGCTCTTCAAGCGAACGTTTTACCGTTGCTTCAAAGCCCGAATACGCGTGCACTACATACCAGCGTTTAGACATGATTAACCCTGCCCTGTTGCATAACGAACCAACATGAACAGCAACGAATCAACTGCCCACAAGAAAAGTGCCGTTAACAACACCGCAATGCCAATAATCAGCAATGTTTGCAAAGTCTCTTGGCGAGTAGGCCAAACAACCTTACGGACCTCAGTACGTGCATCGGTGCTAAAGCGCCAAATTGCACGACCCTTATTGGTCTGAACTGCAACAAATACAGCAGCAGCAACCACAGCTAACAATCCCAATAAGCGGATATAGGTTGGCTGTGCTTCAAAGTAGTAAAAGCCATAGATACCACCAGCCAACATCGCGAACGAGAGTGCGAGTTTGACTGTATCCAATGGCGATGACGCTTCGTTGCTTACTTCTGTACTCATTTATCTGCCGAAAGTGGCAGGCCAAGAGGGACTCGAACCCCCGACCTGCGGTTTTGGAAACCGCTGCTCTACCAATTGAGCTATTGGCCTAGAAAACACGAACGAGCCGACCCCTTTTGAGGGCGGCTCGTCGACCTTTTTTGTACCTATCGATTACTCAATAATCTTGGCAACCACACCGGCGCCAACGGTACGACCACCTTCACGGATAGCGAAGCGTAGACCTTCGTCCATTGCGATCGGGTTGATCAACTTAACGGTCATCTGGACGTTGTCGCCAGG
>Ga0255751_10000377_pt1 | contig 41595 bp, 41 predicted proteins | sample 071ome_20_FD_179951 | JGI IMG/M metagenome (GOLD analysis project Ga0255751, IMG submission 179951) | Coastal salt marsh microbial communities from the Groves Creek Marsh, Skidaway Island, Georgia - 071412BT metaG (version 2) | ecosystem: Environmental > Aquatic > Marine > Intertidal zone >... | reverse complement strand
AACCACACGTCTTTTTAAAGACAATGGTGACTTAACCGACCCAAGTAATATGGACCCAGAGTCTGCAGCTGCTGCTGGTGACTTCGCACGTCGCCTACGTGAAATCGCAGATGCTAATGGTTATGACCTAAGAGACGTTGACGCTGGTTCTACTAAAGGTGCTCGAGAGGCTGTAGACAAAGCACACATCCAGATGACTGAAGAGCTAAAGAAGCTCTTTCGAGACCTTGGTGGTGCAGTAAAACCGACTGACTTAGAAACTTACATAGAAACAGCAGACAAGATCCTGGCTCAGGCTGCATATCGAGAGGCCAGGAACAAGGCAAAGTCCACCGTCGGTAAACAAGAGATCGATGCTATGCGTCGACTTGTTGGTAATACAGCTGAAGGTCAACAAGCATTAAACTTGATGCTTCAGTTGAACCAGCTGACTGAGGTTCACAACCGAGGTTACAAAGGTGGTTTCTCCAGGTTCACCGATGTCTTCAATCCTATCGATCAGAACATCAATAGTTACGATGGTGCATCACGTATTGTTACTGGTACCTTATCTCCATTAGCAACTCTTGCTGCAGGTGTTTCTACTGGTGGAACATCCTTAATACCTCAGGCAGGTGCCTATGGTACTGGACGTGTCATAGATAAGCTAACAGGACGTAGGTCTAGAGTTGATCGTTATGTTCGACGCAACGAGGGTAGCGAAGGATTACCTGAGCCTGATGCTCCGTCTGTAGTTGAGGAAACTCGTCGAAAAAAGGCATTAGAAGAGGCAGAGAAGGAAGCAGCAAGGGTAAAAGCTGAGAATGAAAAAAGAGAAGCTGCAGAAAAGAAAGCAGCAGCTGAGAAAGCTGCAGAAGATGAACGCCAAGACCGTGAAGCCGACCAAAGAGCTCTAAACTTAGATCTTACACAGAAGAATGCTCCAGCGACACCAGGATCACCACAGTTCACAATGGAAGACGCCACAGGTCTAGATCGTGGCGGTGTAGCTAGGATCTTACGGGTCCTTAAAGGAAGTAATAAGAGTAAATCTCTTAATAAGGCTATATCTGAGTACGAACAGAGCGTTGCGACGGGCGGCGTAGTTGAAAACAAGATGTTAGGCCCACTGATCCGGGCGGTACGTCAGTTCCAGGAAGAAAACCCTGATTATGCCCCAAGAGTTCGACCACCGAACTCATTAAGCAACCCACAATCAGCCCCAGCCCAACCTGGGCAGTCTCCAAACGCAGACACACAGACCTACGGTCCACGGTACACCACAGTCGAAAACTACAACCGTGGTATCCAGAACAACATCGATACAAACAGAGAGCTTCGTGAGGGTGTCGTTGGAGACCCATATCTCGATCAGGCACAGAAGGGTCAACTTCTCACGTCACTCGATGTCCTGGCGAACAACTTGGGATCAGACCCTGTTGCAACTGCAGAAGCACAGATCGCAAGACTGCAGGAGGCAGGAGTACCTCAAGACGCCATCGATGCGTACGTCAAACCGTACGTTGACCGTGTGATTGGTCAGCAGGCTCCACGCGTGTCTCCAGATGGGCCGATGTTATCCGATCTGGATATACCATCCGCAGGTGAATCACCTGGACCACAGAGACCAACGCTACAGTCTTACGTCAATCCACTTGAGATCCCAGAGAAAGAGATCGACGTCACACGTTTGAACTCGTCACCAAGTGAAGCTGACATCCAGAAGATGCGCGAAGGCACATACAAGCCTAAACAAAAGCGAACACTGGTCGAAGCAGCTGACTATATGCACCAGAAGTGGAAGGCAGCGACAGGACGTGATGAGCCGTTTGAGTATACACCAGAGAACGTCGACATCATCTCGACATACATGGCGACAGAAGCTTTCAACGCTCTACAAAGTGATGCTAACGCCATCGGTTGGTATGACCGTAAGCTAAAAGCAGCGAAACGTGTAGTGTCTCTCGTTGACCCTCGCGTGACCCAGTCACCAGACGCAGAGGTAGCATTCGACTTTGCACTAGCAATCACATCAAATGGACAGGCTGTAGCCGACAACTTCCAGTACGCTCTTGAGGTGTTCCGTTACTTTATGGACAACGGTAAGATGCCTACAGAAACCTGGATTAAAGGTGGTAAGCGTAATGTAGCTATGGTTGAGGCGTTTAATTTCTTCAATGATTATCAAGCTTCAGGTACCAACCTACCAATCCAAGAGTTCCTAGACCAAGACTTTACTGTGAAAGAGCTAAAAGACTGGGCAGCACGTTTCAATGAACGCTATGGAACAAACATCAAAGTACCTTCCTCAGAGGGTGCCAATGAAATGGTCAAAGGGTCATTTATTGCAGGTCCTAAGATCGGTCAGGGCTTCTATCAGAACATCCGAGGTAACTATGATCCACTAACGATGGACATCTGGTGGATGCGTATGTGGAACCGCTTAGTTGGGCGTCCGTTTGTTTCTGATAAGGACTTGGATGTTAACCGTACTCGCGTGCGTAAAGCTTTAAAAACTAAGAACCAGGATGCCCTTGAGAAGCGTTTAACAAAAGAAACACTCAAGGACATGGGTATAACCAGGGCAGACTTGAAGAAAGATGCTGTCTTAGATGACTTTGTTATTAACTTTGCAAGTAAGTACCAGAGCTTCTACAATAAAGAAGCAAAGCGTCTAAAAGGTACAGGTAAGAAGGTTCCTAAACCAGAGTTGGCACTAGCCACAGGAACTATGAAAGACAACCTATCACCGCAGCTACAGGCTACGCCAGCTGGACCAGGTGAGCGTTCGTATATGCGTGACGTCACAAAGGCTGCAATCGCTAAATTACGTGATTTAGGCTACAACATCGAAACAGCTGACTTTCAGGCACTAATGTGGTATCCTGAGAAGCAATTATTTAGGCATTTAGGTGTTGCCCCTGGTAGAGGCGCAGATAATGATTATCTAGATGCTGCAATCATGTTGGCTGAGTCCGAAGGAATAACGAATGACCAAATCCAAGAAGCACTCCCCGATGCAGACGGAGACGGAGCCGTCAATAATCAGTCAGATCCCTCGGGAGCATATGAAGACAGCAATCGAGGAGCTAGTGGCGATGGCCAAAGCACGGAAGGCCCTTCAGAGCCAATCCTCCGTGATATCGATACCAGGCCAGGAGCCGATCCTTATGGACCCAGACCTGATGTCATTCCCGCTAAAAAGCCCCAGATAACTCCAGAGCAGTATAAAGATGCTGCCGTAAATTTAGTCCGTCCGCAGTTTCAGATTGGTCTAAAGGGTGGTGAACTTGAAGATGGCATCAGTAACTTCAACGACGCTGTAGAGTTCGCAAAAAAGCTTAATATCGTTGTTAAACTTGCGAAGTCTCAGGAAGAACTTAACAGGTTAGTCAAGTCAGACACAGGTACTGATCCTTCTAAAATTGGTATCTCGCGTGGTATGTTCCAACCTAAAGGCCCGAAACGTAAAGGTAAGGGTGCAGAAGGTACAATCTGGACCCTGGAGGTTGGGGCTGACAAGGGTGATGGCACATATGTCACTGACATTGAGGCCCTAACTACTATGCTCCATGAAATTGCTCATGGTATTACCTTGGGACCATTAGATGGTACAAGCAAACAAGATGTCTGGTCTTATTTCATAAACAGAAAGCAGACTTCTAAAGCAGATCGTTCTGATTTTACGATACCAGGTTCATTTACTGATAGTGCTATAAGGCCACTATTAGAAGAAAGCTGGGGTTATATGTCTCCTCTACAGAGGAAGGTATTTGACGAAATCGCAAATCTACAAGAGAAGGTAGAAGCTTATTCACCTAAGAACCCTAGTGAACGAAAAGCAGTACGGTTTATACGTGAAGCAATGTCTAATCCTGCTTTGGGGTTGGAAAAAAGAAAAGCATATATGGACTATACTCGTATGGCTGCTGAGTTCGCAGTTGATCCTGTCTGGGTATACCTAATCAATCCAAAGTTAGCCAAGAAGGTCATGCCTGAGACATCTAAGATGATCCAGCAAGAGTTTCGTAAGGCTGATAATAAAGTCATACAGTTCTACGCACACCCACTAGCCGTTGTCATGGCAGCATTAATTGCCTTGGAGAAGGCTATGGATGATGAGGAAGAACGGAAGAAACAACAAATGCCACCAGGCGCATTGAATCAACCAATGCAAGCTGGCGCATTGTCTGCCTAAGTAAACTTCAAGGAAAGCATGATGTTAAAGACGGCATTGGACCTGGTTCCAATTCTGGAAGCTATTGATGTCGTGAAGTCATCTAAGCTTCTAAACAAGGCTCAACAGGAAACAGTGATGCGTGAGATAGCAGCTGCCATCCCAGCACCTGTTTTCTGTAAGCAGTGTCCAGAGACACTAGAGATCATCAACAGTTTAGTGAGGACAAACGATGGGCTATCCACCAAACGTGCCTCGAAGAAAGAAACCACCAAAACCAAAGCTGATGCCGGGTCGAGCCAGACCACCATCGAAGAACCCGTTAGCACTACAGCATCAGACACCGGAGGGACGAGCGAAGTTCCGAGAGATGCTCAAGAACCGAAAGAACAAGGGCGGACGACCTCGAAACGTCCCAGACGGTTACACTAAAGAGACCATCAAACCAATAATCGACAAGGCGAGGTCAGAAGCAAAAAAGGCGGTAAGTCTAATGAAAGAACAATACGACATCGAAGATCCAAGAGCCGAGGAAGCTCTTGAGACCGCAGTCGAAATCATGCGTACTCCGGTCCACAATCGTGATCGACTACAGGCTGCAAAGCTAATCCTGGATTTTACTAAAGTTAAACCAGTCGCGAAGTCTGAGATTACTGTCGGCAAGGCAGAAGAGTTCCTCAGCTCACTATTAGATAGTGATAACGACGACGACTAATCAGTATGGCAACTAAGGAGCAGCTTGCTGAGGTCAGGAAGCGTCTCTTCACTGACTTTAGTTTCTACGCCAAGAGTGCTCTCAAGATCCGAACCAAGACTGGTGAGATTGCGCCTCTTAAACTGAAACCTGCACAAAAGATCCTGGATGACGCTGTTTCTAATCAACTAGAGACAGAAGGAAAGGTTCGAGTGATCATCCTCAAAGCCCGTCAGCAAGGTCTTTCGACCTACGTTGGCGGCTATCTATATTTCAGTGTCTCTCAGCATCGAGCTGCGAAGGCCCTGGTGATCACCCACCACTCCGACAGTACTCGAGCGCTCTTCGATATGACCAAGCGCTATCATGAGAACTGTCCTGAGATCTTAAAGCCACACACAAAGTATTCATCCCGCCGTGAGTTGTCTTTCGACGTGCTCGATAGCTCTTATGTCGTTGCAACTGCTGGCGGTGAAGCAATTGGTCGGGGTGAGACCCTGACCCACGTACATGCGTCGGAACTTGCGTTCTGGTCTAAGACCACCGCAGCCGACAACTGGAACTCGCTGACCCAAGCTGTCCCAAATACTCAAGGCACTGCCATTTTTATCGAGAGTACAGCCAATGGGGTCAGCGGGATCTTTTATGATCTCTGGAAAGGAGCCGTGGAAGGAACAAATGGTTATGTACCAGTGTTCATTCCATGGTTCGTGGACCCAGAGTATCGAGAAAAGGTCCCGGATAACTTCGAACGTACACCTGAGGAAGAGGAGATCGCTGAGAAGTACGATCTGGACGACGGTCAGCTTATGTTCCGACGTCGTAAGATTGCTCAGAACGGTATTGATCTCTTCCGCCAGGAGTATCCATCAGAACCTGAGGAAGCCTTCTTAACCACTGGTCGACCAGTGTTTAACCCAGAGCAACTCCAGGAGTGTCTGTCAGACGCTCGAGATCCAAAAGAGCGTTTGGCGCTCGAAGGTGAAGAGTGGCTCAACAATGTTCGAGGTGAGCTCACGATGTACCGTCGCCATGATCCTGGCGAGCAGTATGTCATAGGGGCTGACGTCGCAATGGGTGTTCGAGGTGGTGACTACAGTGTAGCCCAGGTATTAGACAGTAAGAAACGCCAGGTGGCTACTTGGCGTGGTCATGTTCACCCTGACTACTATGCAACGGTCCTCTATCACCTTGGGACCTTCTTTAACGATGCGTACATCATCGTCGAGAACAATGGTCATGGTCTTTTGACCTGCACCAGGTTGGCTAAGGATATGGCCTACCCAAACTTCTTTACGGAAGTCCAGGTCGACAAGCTAACTGATAAAGAAACCATAAAACTTGGATTTAGCACCACAGCTAAGACCAAGCCTCTGATCATCGATGAGCTTCGAGCTTCTGTCCGTGAAAGCGAGATAGAGCTCAATGACAAAGTCACAATACGAGAGATGCTTACATACGTGGTGACTGATAGTGGCTCGATGGAAGCTGAACCAGGTTGCTACGACGACTGTGTCATGTCCCTGGCTTTAGCTAATCACGTCCACGAAGGAGCTTGGGAACCAATAGAGAGTGCCGATGAATTCTACATTGAAATGGTATGACTACTATGGATAAAAAAGACTACAAAAAGGTCGATGACGAAAAGCTCGTCTCGATCTTGGATGATAACATCCGTAGATCTATTGGTTACTACGATAGTCAGATATCCCGTGAGCGTAAGCGGGTCATCGATTACTACAACGCTACACTTCCAAGACCAGCTCATGATGGAAATTCGAAGTACGTCAGTATGGACGTATATGATGCCGTTGAGAGCATGAAGGCTGCACTACTCGAGACATTCAGCACTGGCTACAAAACAGTAAGATTTGCACCACAGACGGGTGAGGATACCGCACTAGCAGACATCGCAACCTCATATTGTGATTACGTCGCAAACCGACAGAACAACCTCTTCGAAGTCATGCAGTCGGTCATCCACGATGGACTGATTGCTCGCGCAGGTATCTGCAAGGTTTACTGGGATGAACGCGAAGAGAGCTACCTGGAGCCAATCCAGGATCTAACAGAAGAAGAGTTCGACCAGGTCGTCGCCCAGGAAAACATCGAGATCGAAGAAGTAGAGCAGGATGCACTTGGTCTGTACTCAGGTGAGATCCGTGTTTCCACTGACGTCAGCCAGGTCGTCATCGAAGCGATTGCACCAGAGCAGTTTGTCATAGAGCCCCAAGCTAGATCACTCGAGGACGTAGGTTTCCTCGGTCACCGTACAACAATGACAATCTCAGAATTGCGAGAGGCAGGATATGATGAAGATCTCATCAGTAAAATCGGCGATCATGAAGATGTGGAGATGGAGACCGATCCAGAAGTGCTGGCAAGGCATGAAGAGATTGGTCAAGATCGTGGCTTCAATGCTAAGGGTTTCCAAGATCAAGTACGCAGTATCACAGTGTACGAACTTTATATCGACATTGATCTCGAAGGCTCTGGTATTGCTGAGACGTACAAGGTCATAAAAGCTGGCAACGTCATCCTTCACAAGGAACTCTGTCAGTACAAACCTTTCTGTGCGTTCGTACCATTACCGATACCGCACTCATTCTTTGGTTCGAACTTTGGTTCGAAGGTCTTACCAATCCAGACTGCAAGAACAGTCTTAACACGTTCGATCCTCGATCACGCTATGATCACTAACAACCCCCGTTACCAGGTGGTCAAAGGTGGTCTTACGAACCCACGCGAACTAATCGACAACCGGGTCGGTGGTATCGTCAACGTATCGAGACCGGACGCCGTCACACCGATGGCTCAGGCTCCGTTGAACCCGTTCATCTTCCAGACAATACAGATGCTGGACGAGGACAAAGAAGACACGACTGGTGTCTCTCGTTTGTCTCAAGGTCTCAACAAGGATGCGATATCCAAGCAGAACTCAGCTGCTATGGTTGAACAGTTGGCGACCATGTCACAGCAGCGTCAAAAGATCATCGCACGTAACTTTGCAAATAACTTCCTGAAGCCTCTCTATCAGCTCATCTACCAGTTGGTCGTCGAGAACGAGCAAGATGAGAAGATCATCGAGATTGCAGGTGACTATGTTGCAGTGAGCCCAGCAGTCTGGGGTGCCAAGCGCGATGTGACTGTAGAGATGCACCTCGGATACGGTGAGCAAGAGCAAGAAGCTCAGAAGTTCCTCGCATTGCATACATTGATGTCCCAGGACCCAACCCTGGCATCGATGTACACACAAGAGAACCAGTATGCACTGATGTCTCATGTGATGGAGCAGAACGGCATCAAGAACGTCAGAGATTATCTGACGCCACCGCAAGAGCTACCACCACCACAACCTGACCCAGCTGCTGAAATGCAGATGCAGATGGCTCAGAAGCAGATCGAGCTCCAGGAGCGTCAGACGCAGGTCGCGGAGATGAAAGCTCAGATGGACGCTCAGATTGCTCAGATGAAAGTTCAACTTGAGCAGATGAAGGCTCAGAACCAATTCGCACTTCAGTCAGACAATATGGATCTCAAGGAAGCACAACTTGAGCACAAACAGTTTGTCGACACTGAAGAGTTGAAGATCGCGAGAACCGCTGACGACGTCAGAGCTATCGCATCACCTAGCGGGTAACCGTGACAACTAAGGAGAGCTAGATGAGTCAAACAGAAGAAAGACTTATCGAACTGGGCGACGCCGCCGAGAACTTACTGGCGTCCGAGCCCTTTAACATCATTGTGAACGGCCTGGTGGACAGTGCATTCCAGAAGTTTGCCAACAGTCCACCTGGTGACAAAGAAGGTCGTGAGCAAACGTACTGTCACTACCGAGCATTAGTCGAAGTAGTGAACTCACTAAAACAAGCAGTCTCCATCAGAGACGAGGCTCTTGTGAAACGCGACAACAGCGAAGAGGAAGCATAGGACTATGGATAACAACGTCCAAGAAGATGCAACTCAACCAGCAGCATACCATGATGTCATGGATGCCGCAGATGCCATCCTGCAACGTTGGACGGACGGTGAAAACCTATCTGAAGATGACGAGACGCTCGAGGCAACTGATGACACTTCTGTCGAGGAGACAGACGAAGAGTTGTCAGAAACATTTGATGATGAAGAAGACTTCGAAGAAGTAGAGGATACCGACGAGGACCCTGAAGAAGATGAGTCCGAGGACGAGGATGAACCAGAAGCAGAGGAAGAAGAGGCACAAGCGGAGCTTGAGCTTTCTGAAGACACGCTGGTGGAAATCCAAGTTGACGGCCAGACTAAACAGGCATCCATCAAGGATCTAAAGCGACTTTACGGTCAAGAAGCGTCATTAACTAGAAAGTCTCAAGAAGCTGCCGCCAAGCGTAAAGAAGCAGAAGATGCTTTGAATAAGGCGGACATCAGCTACAAAAAGCTTCTGGAACGTGCCGAAGCTCGTATGAAACCGTATTCAGAGGTGGACATGCTCGTCGCAAGTCGAGAACTGTCTGTCGAGGATTTCGCTCAATTACGAAGAGAAGCATCAGAAGCTGAGAAAGATCTCAAGTTCCTAAAAGAGGAAGCCGACGCATTTTACAAGGACGTCCAGATGCAACAGCAGAAAGCTGTTCAAGAGGCCGCCCAGAACTGCGTCAAGGTTCTCTCTGAGCAACTCCCAGACTGGGGTGATGAGCTTTACAACAACATCCGCTCATATGCCGTCAGCCAGGGATTACCTCAGGAACAAGTCGATCAATACGTTGATCCGACTGTGATCATGATCCTCAACAAGGCCCGTCTTTACGATCAGACTAAAGCCTCGGCCCAAACTAAGAAAGCGAAGGCCAAAGTGATCAAAACTAAAGACGGAACGCGAAGAGTTCTAAAGACCAAGAAAGCACCTCAATCTGATGCCGACCTGCGGGTCCACCGTCAGAGAAAGGCGCAAGAGCGTCTTCGAACGAACGCAAGCCGAACTGGCGACCTTGAGGATATAGCTGATGCCTTAATGGCTAGGTGGGAGCGTTAAATCTCTCAATCCAACTAAAGAAGGTAACCTGAGAAATGGCTACATATACAACTTACGACCAAGTCGGAAAGAAAGAGGATGTCTCGGACATCATCTCCGACATCACCCCAACCGATACCCCATTCTTCACCATGATCCGTTCTGAGAAAGTAAACGCTCGGACATTCTCATGGCTCGAAGATAGCCTCGCAGCTGCCGCCAACAACGCTCAAGTTGAAGGCGCGGATGCAACGATGGCAACCCTCACGGATGCCACCGAGCGTACCAACAATACGCAAATCTTGCACAAAGCCTTCCAGGTATCTGCAACTGCGGACGCTATCGGTACATATGGCCGTGCCAAAGAGACCGCATACCAACTCGGTAAGGCTCTTAAAGAGATCAAACGTGACCTAGAGCGGGCATACGTAGGAGTCGACAACGCTGCGGTAGCAGGCTCGTCTTCAGTAGCTCGCGAAATGGACTCAGCTACTCAGCAGATCTCAACATCTGTTGACGCTGGTGCAAACGCAACCGACGCTCTCACAGAAGCAAAGCTACTTGAGCTGGGAGAAGACTGCTTCAATGCGGGCTCCGATCCATCAGTATTCATGATCAAGCCAGCTGATGCTCAGATCGTAGCAGGCTTCAGTGCAGCATCAGGTCGTAATCGTGAGATTGCCCAGGGCCGCAACCTGGTGAACGTGATTGATCTCTATGTCTCTCCATACGGTGAGTACAAGGTTGTCTTGAACCGACACCAGATCACCACACACGCATTCCTCATCGATCCTGCGATGTGGCGTTCATGTGTCCTACGTCCGTTCTCTCGCACATTGCTTGCTTCAGCTGGCGATAGTGAGAAGCACTTCGTAGTCGGTGAATATAGCTTGAAGCACATGAACTACAGTGCTGACGGCATGATCACAGGTCTCTCCTAAGACCTTTTAAAATCACCAGCCCCTGACCAGGGGTAGGTACAAGATGGGGTGTGTCCTCGTCATCCAAAGGGTTTTCGCTCTCCTTGCCCTGGAAGATGACTTGGATGCACCCCTTTCTTTTTAAGGGGATCTAAATGTCTAAAGACACGAAAGTACCTGGTATTAATTTATTGAACGTACACACGGAGTTTCTCCAAGAAGGTACTGACCTGGTGCGTAAGCACACCCAAAACATATCCCAGGCATTCCTGGACGATCTAAAAGACAGTCGCAACGCATCGAAAGAGCATCTCGAAGGTGAATTCATGCGTGTCGCTTCGATACCTACAGCGGTCATCGAGCAATGGATGCGCGAAGGTTTCAACATCTATGAGGTAACAGGTGCCGAGATCGTCAAACGTCTCAAAGAGCAGAACCTGGATGCATTTTTAGCCACTGACAAAAGGATCTAACTATGGCTACACCAGCCAAGGGAAAGGCCCGTGTGAAAGTCACGAAGTCTGGGCGCCGGGTATCCTACGGTCAGGCTGGTAAAGCTAAAGACGGTGGTCCTCGGGTTCGACCTGGTACCTCTAAGGGTGACGCATACTGTGCTCGATCTGCTGCCCAGAAACGTAAGTTCTCTAAAGCTGCGAAAGATCCAAACAGCCCTCTCAACCTGTCACGTAAACGCTGGAAATGCTCTGGCACTAAATCAAAAAGGAAATGATCGATGGACGGTTATAGCGATAAAGGTGTCTTTAAACCCTGCAAGGGGTGCAAGACCCCTGTCACCTGCAAGCTAATGGGTGAGTGTAAGAAGGGCTCTAACAAGTGAGCCTTTACGGAAACATCCATGATAAGCGAAGACGTGGTGAGAAGATGCGAAAGAAGGGAGACAAAGGTGCTCCTACTGACGCTGCGTTTCGCGCTGCTGCAAAAACAGCAAAGAAGCCTCCCAAGCCGAAGACAAAGCGCAAGACAAAGAAGGCCTAAGATATGAATAAAGGTGAACTCCGAACACACTTTAAAGAACTACTGAACCGCAGTGACTGCAGTGATGCTTTGGCCGACACCTTTATCGATCAGAGTATCACCAGGATCGAGCGTAATCTTCGTATTCCTCCTATGGAGAAGTCGTATTCATATACAATCTCGATCACAACAGATGAGGTCTTGATACCATCTGATTTCCTCGAAGCCATCAACATGTACTACGATAATACCAGTGTGAACCGTGTCTCTATGAACAGGTTTCTGGATGTAAGCGTTGGTGATGAAACTGGTACACCAAAGTATTTCACACGACAGGGTACCAACTTTAAGATTTATCCGTATCCGACCTCAGGAAGCTTAGTTTTAAATTACTATGCGTCATTTCCAGTGATGACCTCAGATACTGATGAGAACGACCTGGCTCTCATTGCTTCAGATTTGATTGCTTATGGTGCTCTCTCGTTCGCTGCGGACTACTTCCTCGATGAGCGTGGTCAGCTGTTCGAAGGTCGTTTCACTCAACTCGCGAATGAACTTCAAGGCCAAGCTGATGACGCTGAGTCATCAGGTACCGTGCAGGTGATCCAGGCCTCTGCACAATACTTAGATTAAAAGCGAGGTACCAAGATGAGTTCTTCATTTTACGCTGGTAGTGGTCAGACGCCTCAAGACGTTGAGGACATCGATAGCTTAAAAGAACAAGCCGAGACTGCTCGTGACGAGGCAGTCACCTCGAAGAACGAAGCCGAAGCTTCTGCATCTAGTGCATCCTCAAGCGCATCATCTGCATCCCAGTCAGCTTCCGACGCAGCATCGAGCGCAACCTCAGCATCCACTACATACAACAACTTCAGAGCCATTTACCTCGGGTCATCTGCAAGTGATCCTACAGTCGACGGTAACGGAGATGCGCTTACAGCTGGAGATTTATACCATGACTCAACATCAGGAAATCTAAAGTACTACACCGGATCTGCCTGGGAAGTGGTTCAACCCGGTGATGGATTTACTGGTGGTAGCTACAACGCCTCGACTGGTGTCGTCACTTTTACATCAGATGACGGACTTGGATTTTCTACAAGCGACCTACGTGGTGCTACAGGCGCAGGATTCACTGGTGGTAGTTATGATACACCAACTGGTGTCGTCACGTTCACATCTAACGATGGACTTGGCTTTTCTACAGATGACCTACGTGGTACCGATGGTGCAGCTGCAACTATTGCAGTTGGAACAGTTACTACAGGTGCTGCAGGTTCATCCGTAACTGTAACTAACAGTGGCACATCATCATCTGCTACCTTTAATTTCAGTATTCCTAAGGGTGATACCGGAGCCCAAGGAATTCAAGGCCAGACTGGAGATACAGGAGCTACAGGATCTGCTGCAACTATTGCAGTTGGTACTGTTACTACAGGTGCTGCAGGTTCATCAGCTACAGTAACTAACAGCGGTACATCCTCGGCGGCTACCTTTGATTTTACCATTCCTGCTGGTGATACAGGCCCACAAGGAATTCAAGGTCCGACTGGAGCCACCGGAGCAACAGGAGCCACCGGAGCTACCGGAGCCACTGGCGATGGTTTTACTGGCGGTAGCTACAACTCAGGTACAGGCGTAGTAACCTTTACGTCTGACGACGGACTAGGGTTTTCAACCGGAGACCTAAGAGGAGCACCAGGAACAGGTACAGGTGACCTTCTTGCAGCATATAACTTGTCCGACGTGGATGACATACCATCAGCTAGAACTAACTTAGGCTTAGGTTCAGCTGCAGTAGAAGACACTGATGCATTTGAAGCAGCTCTAACAGCTATCTCATCTTCTACGACTGACACTGCGGTAGACCTCTATGTGTATGACACGAGGTTAGACTCAGATTCAGGTCAGTGGAGGCACAGAACTCAGTACACTTCTTGGTACAACGAGACATTAAATACCAGCACCAGAGGTAAAACTAAAGAATTTCCTGTGGTTGCTCTACTAGTGGCTACCTCAACATCACTTATTATCTACGATGCTTTTGATCTAGATGCTAACGGTGTTCCTGAGATGTGGATGGTGTTTAATCGCGCAGCAGGACTCCATTTTTACTCGGCATCATCCATCAAGCATTGTATTTCCGCGGTTAACGGAGAAATCTGGGTTGGTTCCGACGGTTCTAATGGTTTCCTGAAAGTTTTTAATTTCCTAAAAGATCGTAGTGCTCTTTACGGAACCAACGGTTTCTACAGTTATAACGTCCCTGAAATTTCCGAAAGAAACACCACCGGTTCTGGAAATGGAAGTTACACAGACTCATCAAAAGCTATTTTAAGCAAGGATATCAAAGACGTAGCCATGACCGTCCTCCCTGACGCCCCGATTGATCCTGCCACGGGTATTCAAATACCAACGATTGCAGTGGCGACGGACGGTGGCGTGAGTGTTATTAAGGACGATGGGAACGTATGGGATATTACTAACTCACATGGCACAATTAACAAGGTATTCGATGTAGCTTTTTTTAACTCTACCCTGTTCTTTTCACAAGGGTATCAGTCTGGCAACAGCTACCCAACAATGAAAGTCATTCGAGACATCTCAACCCTTACTTCTGACACCATTATAACTCATGGGACTACTACGGGAACAGGAATCGATTTAGATGCGTTTTATAATATAGCTGATTTAGGTCCAAATTCTTCTGATGCTTCTGCTCAGAATTGGTATGCGTCTCAACCCACTTCTGAAAGTTCCTTTGTCTTCGCTTTGGAGCATAATGGAGGCTCTATTATATCCATCAGAAAAGAAGACACTACAACGCCAGATAACGGTATGGTCTCCTTTATTAATTCCACCTACAACACTGGCTATCAAGTAGGTGACATTAAGGGTGCTTTCCTTTCGAGTACGGTAGCAAGTACTTTGAGCGGCACTGAGCTGGTGACCAATGGCACGTTTACTACTGACCTGACTGGTTGGACGCAGACAGGAACAGTTTTCTCGCAGAGTGGTGGGGAGTTGGTCATTGACGCATCTTTGGGTGGCGGCAGCGATATCTATTTAGATCAGGCGTTCACTGACGTGGCTGGTAAAGTCTATAAAGTATCTTTTACTATAGTCTCACGTACTGCTGGTAGTGTTTTTGTGCGGTTTCGCGGCGGAACCAGTGTAAGTACTTCTACCGCCTCTACGGTTGGATCGCATACGTTTTTTGTGACTGGTAATGGTACAAACGACACGCTGACTTTTGCCACAAACTCGGCTGGAGATCTGACTGTCGACAATGTCTCTGTGGTTGAAGTAGATGGAGACCGCTCTGTGAACGACAACGGCCTGATCGTCAACGGCACAATCACTCGATCTGCTGTCGCAACTGGCGCGGAGCTTATGGCTTACAACGGGTTCTCTGCAAGCAACTATCTTGAGCAACCGTACAACTCAGATTTAGACTTTGGGACGGGTGATTTTTGTATTATGGGGTGGGTTCAGGAAAGTGCAGGGTCCGATTGGCTTGTAGATCGCGTGGAAGGTCGTGATGGCTCTAGTAACCTGTGGGGTTTTGACGTATTTCAGTTAACCCAAAGTCTTAAATTTTCTGTACATGAGAACAATGCTAATACAAATGTTGTTAGTAATACAGCGATGGTTGCAGACGCCTGGTATTTCTTTACTGCTGTTCGCAGATCTGGTGTTCTTGAGATTTACATGCAAGGTGAATTAGATAATACGACATCTGGAACCGCAAGAAATATTAGCTACACAAGCACAGGCAATCCACCGCCACTAATCATTGGCGCAAGAAATAAAAGTGCCAGTAGAGCATCATGGCAAAACGGTAAAGCTGCGCTTATCCGTATCTCCGCCACGGCACCAACCGCAGAACAAATCCGAAAGATCTACAACGACGAGAAGTATCTGTTTCAAGAAAACGCGGATTGTACTATTTACGGCACATCCGATGCAGTGACAGCATTAGCTCACGATGACAGTACTAACCTTCTTCATGTAGGTACAAGCGATGGTCGCTCAGTTTTCCAAGGATTGCGAAGAATAGACAACACAACAACTGCGGTTGGCACAACAATCAGCGCAAGCAACAATCTAGTGGTGGATGAATAAACTATGACAGTCAACATCACAAAACCTGCATTAAACCTCAGATCTGAACTTGCGGATCTTCGGAATCAGCCACGTTACGTCCAAGAGGTCTTCTGGTTTGCAGGCGATGGCACTGAAACTGACTTTGCATTGGAACAGGGGTGGAAGCCTAAGTTTGTATATGACGCTGGTTTACTTCAGAAGGAAGGTGCAAGCGATGATTACACTGTAGTCTACGATGGTTTCATCTACACTGTTTCATTTAACGTAGCACCCACAAATCTGAATGACATAGGCGTGATCGGAGTTCGAGCATGACTGTATTTATAGCAAAGGGTGATGAGGCTCTCACAGAAGCTCAGTTAAGTAAACGCACACAGAAATACATTGATATCGACTGGCCTCAGTGGAAAAGAGAAAGGTCTGTTAGATTAAACGATGGTTTGTTTAATACATACATGACGACAGTTTCAGCAGACACCGACACAAATCGTGCGAACAACACTTTCAATCAACAACTTGCAGATTACCGTGTAGCTACTGCCCGATTGTCTCAGTATCGTCTAGCAGATGGTAGAGATGAAGTAACAGAAGACATTGGAACAGGTGAGTTCGACGACGATGGGAACGAGATCATGGAGACTGTAATTGTGCAAACAGCTATTGATCCTTTACCTGGTCAAGTCGAAGAGACCACTTACGATGAAGATGGAAATGCCACAACAGCTATGGTCGATAATCCACTGATAGTACAGGACGACGAAGAAAGGTCTGCTGCTCAAGTTATAATCGACAGTACTCCTCAAGAAGTTAAAGATTTTTAAAGTAACGTAACCATAGCCGAGGCTTAATTATGATATGGACCAAAGTATAGACTTATCAACTTTGATAACCCTCGGGGGTTGTCTCGTGTCCGTGGCGGGCGCAGCGGCGGCGGGTCGAATGCAGATCCGTGTTATCCAAGAGATACTTACTGACCTAGAGGCACGAATGCGGGTCATGGATAAGATGCTCGATAAGTTCGATGCCGAGCAAGCAGTACTCAAGCAACGGACGAACATAATCGCGGAACTCAATGCACCCGCACTTTTGGAAGCCAGAGCGAGAGAGACCGCCACCATGGTTTCCGATATAGCCACCCTTAAATCCGAGACCTCAAAGATGCGGGCGCTCCACAACGGCGTACATCCGCCAGTACCAAGCGAACGCAAGGCAACATAAGAGCCTACAGGACCTAAAGGACTGGTACTACAGGACCAACAGGACCAACAGGGTCCAAGATAGGAGAGCATCTGTCATCCTCAGGAGCTCTCCATTGAACGAACTAATCCCAGACAAAGAAACGTATCAGACCAACAAGCGTCGAATGACGTGGACGGCTCTGGTCATGATGGTCATCAGTACCATTGCGGTCATCTATGACCCAGAACGTATGAACCAAGCCAGTGCCATCTTCATGATGATGTATGGCTCTCTTAGCGCAGTCGTCGGTGCTTACTTTGGTTTCTCAGCATCTTCAGGAGTTAAGAAACAATGATCCTGTCAGCACTCATAGGTCCAATCACAGATTTAGCAGGGGGCTGGCTCAAGGGGAAAGCAGAAGCCCAGGCAGCCAAAGCCAACCTAGCGCTCGTCGAAGCAGAGGCCAAAGCCACCATCATGAAATCTGCAGCAACCAGTGAAGCAGACTGGGAAAGACTGATGGCCAAGGGTTCTCAGAACTCCTGGAAGGATGAGTGGCTCACCATCCTCTTCTCGATACCACTGATCCTAAGTTTCTGCGGTGACTGGGGGCGTCAGGTGACTGAGCAAGGGTTCCTAGCCCTCGAAGCTATGCCCAGCTGGTACCAGTACACATTAGGCGTGATCGTTGCGGCATCCTTTGGTGTTCGAAGTGCGACCAGGTTCTTTGGCGGAGGCAAGAAGTAATGGAAAACCTCAAGTTACCAATAGCTCTCGTCGCTGGTATGGCCATTCAGCTGGCGGGGGGTGTCTGGTGGGTTTCACAACAAGCAGCGACGATATCCAGTCTCGAGGAGACTGTCAGTCAACTCGGTTCGAAGATGGCCATAGAAGACAATGTGAACCTTCGAAGAGACGTCGCTGAGAACAAAGACGAGCTCGAGGACGTATGGGATGACATCGAAGGGCTGAGTATGTCCATCGGTGCGATCACCGAGCTGAAACAACGTGTGGCTCTTCTAGAGACTGAACTCAAGTTCATCAACAGAGACCATGACGGTTTAATTATGAACAACCACCCCAAACAATAAGGAAAGCACCACATGCGTCCAGTCGACGAGATCATCATCCATTGTACCGACACCAGGCCTGACTGGTGGGAAGGGCTACCTGCCAAAGCAAAGACTGAGGAAGTTCGTCGGTGGCACGTCGAGGAACGCAAATGGTCAGACATCGGTTACCACTACACGATCGACAGAGACGGTTCGATAACACCAGGTCGACCAATGGAACGCGATGGTGCTCACTGCAGAGGCCACAATAAGAACACTGTCGGTATAGCTCTGTTCGGTGGATATGGATCATCAGAAGACGATGGTTTCCTCAAGCACTTCACTCCGCAACAGATGGCATCACTCCAGGACCTGGTGAGCCAGCTGAAGGAGAACTACGCAACCATCAAGAAAACCTCTGGTCATAATGATTATGACAGGAAGGCCTGCCCTGGTTTTAGGGTTTCTCGTTACTTCAAGTAAGCATTAGAAAGGAAGGTGATCTTGTGTCTGTCATAGCTGGATTTCCGGTGTCGATCCCAGAGTTGATCACCATCGGACTCCTGGCTGTAATCATCTATAAAATTAGGTAATCAACAGCCCCATTAAAACATCGGTTCACGTCAGAGTGGATCGGTGTTTTTTGCTCCTGGTTTGACTAACCGACCACCTTATACATAAGGCTTGCATATCGTGCGTCCGTTGATTATTTTAGAGACACGGACGACGTTTCTCAGAATGCGTTGGTAGAGCAGCGGACTGAAAATCCGCGTGTCGGTGGTTCGAATCCGCCCCTGGGCACCACTTAGTAAAACTCTACAGATGTCATCGGAGAGTACGTCAGTCCCTAACTAAAGGAGACTGAAAGATGACTAATGTTGATAAAGCGACAGTAACTCGAGTTTACAGGTCGGATTACCTGTTCGAATACCTTAACCCTGATGCGGAAAGCCCAGGCGACCACGTCGGCACCTATTATCGGGTCACTGCAGAACTGACAGACGGGCGTCGCTACGAGCATTACTGGGGTCTACCCTCATCGAAGTTTTCACACGATGAATGCAAAGAGCGCGTTGATCGTATGATACGTCGCATAGATGCTCATTTGGATGACGGTGGCTCTCTTAACATAAACCACTGGAGAGCTATTGATCCTGTTTATGGCTCAGAAGCTTGGGAGCGTTTCGAGCGTGGTGAGCTTTCCAGAGCTGCGGAATACATCCGTGCTGGCGGTAACCCAGACGCATTATCCGACACTGTCGCTAGTTATCTTTGAGGAGACTGAAAGATGGCTAAATTTAGCAAAAGCTTGATGAAAAGTATTAGGCTCTCGGTAGCTTGCTCACTTAATGTTGGACACAAGGTTGACCGTGAGCACATCAGAGACATCGCTGATATTTTGAGCGGACAAGAGTTAGACGCTATCCAGTTAGATATATTGACAGACATGGCTATCGCTGACCTCAAGATTGAGGTGTCGCCATGAAGACTAAGCGCAACAGACGCATCATGAACTGGGCTGGGGACATCTTTGGTGTCCTCAGTATATTCGCTTCGCTGTACTTTCTGATGCTGCTTGCACATGGCCTCGGTTACTAAGATTTGTTTGGGAGAACAATCATGAACTTCATCGATTTTGTGAACACAGAGGGTCCCCATATTTGGAGCGGCAAGCACCTGGCTGAGAGCACCGCCAAGATGCACCGTTTCGCTGAATACGAGGGCGTTGGTTTCAAAGACATTACCGATGTCAACGCTCGCGACATCCAGGCCTTCAGTATCCACCTGAAGGACCAGGGCCTCTCAGAGAACACAGTCAATCACTACAAGGCTGCTATTAGCGCCATCCTGAAACATGCGCTCGACCTGGAGGAGATCGACAGACTTCCAAAGATCAAGTTCGCTAAGGTTCGAACCAATCGTGTCCGCTACATGTCAGAGGATGAGCTCTCGAAGCTCGATGCTTTCCTGCGCGACTACAAAGGCGGCAGTTACTGGTGGATGCGCCACATGTGCACCATCGCAGTTAACACTGGTATGCGCCACGGAGAGATCCTGTCGATCACCCCAGACATGGTCGAGGTCAAAGGTGACATGTGCATAGTCCACCTGACGAACACTAAGAATGGTGATGATCGTGACGTCGTCTGCGCTGGTAGGACCTTCGAAGCTATCAAGGCTCTCGAGTTCAACCCATCAGAGCACTACAGCCACCGCAGGTTCTACAATGCCTGGACTGAGGCTCGCTATCGGATTGCCAAGAATGACAAGGAATTCGTCTTTCACGTACTTCGTCATACTGCAGCCACTAAGATGGCAAACGAGCTGAAGTTACCAACAATCACTGTAGCTCAACAGCTAGGACATCGAAGTCTCCAGACGACGGCCAAGTACGTCCACCAGACACCAGAAACGCGGGTGGAAATAGCCAAGCTCATGGGGTCCTAGAGACCCCTTTTTCTTACCATTTTAGGTGCGACCACTAACCGACCCCCTTAGAACACAACTTGGGAGATACTTATGAAATTGCATGAGGACCTTCAAACGTCACTCGAGCAAGATATGATCCAGAGAGGTCATCAGAGATACGAAAGACGCCAGGAGAAACTATCTCCAGCTCAACGACAAGTTCCCCACAAGCTCATAACTGAAGCTCTGCCAAGAGTTTCGTCCACCATCGCTAAATACCTAAAAGAAGACGAACAGAGGTTTGACTGTGGCAGAGGCCGAAAGTCTGAGTGGTACGACATGCTCATTGGGTTAAGTACAGATACCCTAGCCTACATCGGTCTGAACTCATGTTACGAGAACGTCCTGAAGCATAACTCCTTGGCTGGATGTCTTTCCATGATTGGTTCCAGGGTGGAGCTTGAGGTATGGGCTGATGATCTTGAGGAGTATGACAGTAGTCTCTTTAAGCGCCTGGTGAACCAGGTGACTAAGGATCACTCTAGTGAACGCTACAGAATGAAGGCAGCTAGGATCATAGCATCTAAGGCTGGCTTTCAGTTCTCGAAGTGGGGACGGAAAGACAAGGTCAAAGCAGCATCTCCAATACTGTCAGCTATCCTAGAGGTCTCTGATTTATTTGAGGTGGTAATCGTCGAAGAGAACCTAAAGACCCATAGAACGTTAGGTCTAACTAAAGAGGCTGAAGAACTCTTAAAGCATCGTCTATTCGATGCATCCTGGACCGAACCAATGTTTGGACCTTTAGTGGTACCACCTAAGCCATGGACCGGGTTTGAGACTGGTGTCTACCAAGACCCAACTCTATCAGCTCTAGTTCCTCTAGTTCGCAAGTCCACTGCAGAGCAGAAGAAGGCCATCGAGAGGGACTTTGAGAAGCACGGAGAGCCATTGTACGTCAGGGCTCTGAATGCGCTGCAGGCTACCCCTCTACGCATCAACAAACGGGTTCTTGATGTCTTAGACTACTGCGCTCAAGAGAAGCTTAGGTTTGGTAAGTTCCCTGAGTTAGAGCCACCTGCATTCCCTAAGCTCCCAGAGAACTTCGAAGAGCTACCTGAGAAGACCCAGAGGCAGCTGAAGCGGGACCAGAAGGACTGGCATATCAAGAGGCGGGAGAGTGTAGCTAACCTGGTTGTCATGAACGATGACCTTCGAACCGCCAAGAAGATGGCAGAAGTAGACAGGTTTTACATTGGTTGGTCTTATGACTTCCGTGGCCGGATGTACCCGACTTCAAGCTTCTCTTACCACCGAGACGATCACATCAAAGCTCTCTTCGAGTTCGCTAATGGTAAAGAGATTGGCGAAGAGGATCTTGGATGGTTGTCTATCCATTTAGCTAATGTTGGAGACTTCGATAAGATATCCAAAGCAAGCCTCGAGGATAGAATTCAGTGGGTCAGTGACAATGAAGACTGGCTCATGGAGATCTACAAGAGCCCTGAGACCACCACAGATCTCTGGACTAAGGCTGACAAGCCGTTCCAGTTCCTTGCAGCGATATTCGCATACTTCGATGATGACAAGCAGTACCACCTACCCATCAGTCTCGATGGTACGAACTCAGGTGTCCAGCACTACGCCATGGCTCTCCGGTCTGAAAAGGACGGGCACATGGTCAACCTGGTACCCTCAGATGAGTGCCAGGATGTCTACCAGAACGTAGCAGACCAGGTCATCGAAGACCTTACTGAAGATGGAACCGATGACGCTCAACTCTGGCTGGACTTCGGTATCACCAGGTCCACCGTGAAACGGAACGTCATGACTTACGGCTACTCTAGCGTCGAGCGTGGGTTTGGCGATCAGATTATCGAAGACCTCATGCAACCGCTACAGCGGGACGTGAACTACAATAAGATCTCTGAGCATCCTTTTGGTGATCCTAGGCAGCAAGAGCACTACGCTAGGTTCCTTGCTAAGTTCACCTACCAGGCGGTCCAGAAGGTCATCTCCTCGGTGGCCCAAGGTATGGAATTCTTACAGTCATATGCTGATGCACTGGCTCGAGAAGGTAAGTCTGTCCGGTGGAGAACACCTAGCTATTTCCCGGCTATCCAGAGGTACACCAAGCCTGACGTCAAACGGGTGAGGATCTTTCTGTATGACCGTGAGGCCAAGATGCCTAAGGAGACCAGGTTCTCTTTGCATGGCGTAGGTCAGAGGACTGACACCAGGAAGTCGAGGGCTGGGATTGCACCTAACGTCGTCCATAGCTGGGACAGTGCACACATGCAGTTGTCGATCGTCCTGGGCCTCGAGAACGGTATAAAAGACTTCTTCTGTATCCATGACGCCTTCGGTACCTCAGCAGCTGACACCTGGACGTTCTACCATTGTATCCGTCACGCCCTGGTGAACATGTACGAGGATCATTGTGTCCTATCTGCCTTCGAGCGTGACTGTCGGAACAGACTGGAAGATCCAGCTATGGAGCTCAAACCAGTACCTGAGAAAGGCAACCTGGACGTTCGATCAGTCCTCGATAGTGAGTATTGCTTTAGCTAAAATTGGAGAGAGATATGTCACCTTATTATGCGGTGTATGGGTACATTTATGTCACAGACGGTGATTATACGTGGGATTGTATTGGTATATGCGAGACCATTGCTGAAGCTTTTGCGTTGAGAGACGAATCGAAGGCAGAAGACATAGAATTCCTTGGTCATAAGATCGAACTAGTGATCGATATCTTCAAAGATGATTGTGAAGATCGGTAGTTACTAACCGACCCCCTTAGAAGCTCTGTTCGAGTTTCACGTCGGAAACTATCAAGGAGACTATTCGACATGAATAAGATTAAGTTCGTTACCCCTTCGGGAACTGCCCAGTATCCGTGGTTACAACCTGGCAGGCCGGATACGGCATTCGACCCTGATGGTAAGTACAAAGTCGAACTACGTTTGAGCCCATCGGATGCAAAGCATATGACTGATCTACTGGATCAGGCCAAGGCTGAGAACTTCGGTGCAAAAGACAAAGTCCATGTGCCGTTTAAGATCGACGAAGAGACTGGTGAATATGCGTTCAAGATCCAGTCTAAGTATCAACCTAAATACTATGACGCTAAGGGCAACCCGATCCCACTGGATCAGGTACCTAACATGTTTAGTGGCTCTGAGCTTCGAGCATCAGGTCAGGTTGATTCTTACGTTAACGGCGCGAAGAAAGGCATCAGTCTTCGCTTGGCTGCGATCCAGGTCATTAACCCTGTATCCAGTGGAATGGGTGATGGTGCTGGTGACTTTGATAGCGTAGAGGGCTTCGAAGTTGGTTCATCTTCGAACGACTTCGGTGGGAGTAACTTAGAAGACAACTTTGAGGACTTCTAAGGCTGCGTTCCGTCTTGGTTATAGGTCTGGCTTAGAAAAGAAGATCAGTGACCAAATCGTAAACGCGGGGATCGAGTTGCTCTATGAGACTGACAAGATCCATTACGTCATCCCATCTCGTCAGGCTAAGTACACGCCTGACTTCAAGCTCCCTAAGCCAGGGGGCTTTTTCTTTGTCGAGACCAAGGGCATCTGGACCGTCCAGGACCGTGCAAAACACATCCTTGTCAAACAACAGTGTCCTGACCTCGACATCCGCTTCGTCTTCTCAAATCAGAACGCTCGTTTGTACAAGGGATCTCCCACAACATATGCGATGTACTGTGACAAGCACGGGTTCAGGTACGCTGCAAAGCTGATACCTGATGATTGGCTTGAGGAAGCCAAAGAGGCGTCCAAATGCGAATTCCCTAATAAATAAAAGAGAAAACGTATTTAGACACTTTTCTTACAAAAGGAGAGCAAAGGGGTCGGCTTCGGTCGGCCCCTTTTTTATTTGGGAGAGAAACTACATGCAGGAAACAACTGAGAGTCAGTTTGTTCAGCACGTACCATGTGATGACTGCGGGTCTCGCGATAACGGTGCGTTATATGACGACGGCCATGTATATTGTTTTGGCTGCGGGACCTGGACTGGTGGTGACGGCGAGAAGCCCACGTTCACTCCAGAGCGTCCAGTAAACACCCACCTCATCGATGGAACCTTCCAGGCGCTTCGAGCGCGAAAGCTTACTGAAGAGACCTGCCGAAAGTTTGGCTACACCGTTGGTTCTATGGGTGGCAAAACGGTGCAACTTGCGACCTACCGAGACAAAAAGGGTAGGCCAGTAGCCCAGAAGGTTCGAACTAAAGATAAGAAGTTCTCGATCGTCGGCGACGCGAAGAACATGACACTGTTTGGATCACATTTGTGGTCAAAGGGTAAGATCCTGGTCATCTGCGAAGGTGAGATCGATGCGATGTCGGTCAGCCAGATGCAGAACCATAAGTGGCCCACGGTCAGTCTGCCCAACGGCGCACAGTCTGCAAAACGTGCGCTCTTATCTAATTATGATTATGTCACTGGTTTCGAAACTGTCGTGCTCATGTTCGACAATGACGAACCAGGAAGAGAAGCGGCCATCGAATGTGCTGAGGCACTACCGATCGGCTTATGTAAGATTGCAAATCTCGGAGAGCACAAGGACGCCAACGAGGCACTCCTTGCTGGGGATGCACACACTGTCATTCAAGCGATACACCAGGCTCGAGACTATCGACCTGATGGTATCGTGGCAGCTGCCGATCTCCGAGAGGTCATTGGTGTGGGGGACGCTGTCTCTCCCATTAGCTATCCATACTCCAAGCTTAACGATATTACCAAGGGGCTTAGGCTTGGATCGCTGGTCACCATTGCCGCTGGCTCGGGGGTCGGCAAATCCACCTTTGTTCGAGAGCTGATGTATCACATCCAGCAGTCCGGTTTTCCAATCGGAATGATGATGCTCGAGGAGAGTACCAAGCGTACAGCTCAAGGCCTGGTTGGCCTTCATATGAATAAGAACATCATTGTCGACCAGGATGTAGCATCTGAGGACGACATCGTGTCAGCCTTCGATGACATGCGGAAGGCGGGTGAATTCTATCTGTTCGATCACTTTGGTTCGACAGATCTGGACATCATCATCAACCGAATTCGCTACATGAACAAAGCACTTGGTTGCCAGGTGATATGCCTGGATCACGTCTCGATCTTAATCTCCGGTCTCACTGGTGGAGTGAACGACGAGCGTCGCCTGGTCGATGAAATCATGACGAGGCTCCGGGTCGAGGTTCAAGCTTTAAACATCTGCTTGATCCTGGTGTCACACCTAAGACGACCACAGGGCGACAAAGGCCATGAAGGTGGGGCTCAGGTCAGCCTCAGTCAGCTTCGAGGTTCTCATGCCATCGCTCAGTTAGCTGACACCTGCATTGGCATCCAGGTCGATCCTGACGAACCCACCTCCGGTCTTAGAAACCTGGTGGTCCTCAAGAACCGTCACACGGGTGAAGTCGGTGCAGCTGGAGTGCTCAAGTACAGCCTCGAAACAGGACGACTGACCGAGACCGATTACATCAATTACCTCAATACAGATTGTCCGTTTTAAAAGGGAGAGCAGAGTGATTTACAAGCTAGAGCTCCAAGGAAAGATCCAGGAGTACTCAGCGTTTCCGAACTTGTGGTCAGTCATTGATGACTTGACTGAGAGGAACGAAGCAGCTGGGCGCCAGGTGATCGTCAACAGTCGAGCTAAAGACAAGATCCAGTTCACCTTGGTCTATCCAACGATCAATCGAAAGATCGATGGCACAGTCAGTGTCTATGCCAAGGGTGTGAAGGTTCCTGTGTTTGCTGAGGACATCTTTGAGGATGTCGAAAGACTGATGCAGGAAGGCAAGCTTAGAGATGAGATCTGCCGTCTCCTTAGCTGCTCAGTCAGAGTCTACCGACAATCCAAAGTCTTACTTCGTCGAAGAGATCTTGAACGTGAAAGAGTTAAAAAGGAGAGAACTCATGGCATCTGAAAGATACACTCAAGTTTTATCCATGAATGAATATCAGGCTGATGCTGCTGCAACGATGATTTACAAATGGAAGATCATCTATCCAGCTCTTGGTTTAGCTAGTGAAGCTGGTGAGGTTGCAGACAAAATCAAGAAGCTCATCCGAGATGAGAACATCAAGTTCGATGGTAACGAAGAGCTTCACGACAGACAGAGAGCTGAGATCCTGTATGAGCTCGGTGACGTTCTTTGGTACGTCGCTGCACTGTCTCGAGATCTAGGTGTCAGTCTCAATGAGCTGGCTCATATGAACCTGGAGAAGCTTAGGCTTCGCCAAATGGCAAACAAGTTGAACGGCTCAGGCGACAATAGATGAGTAAACCTAATATCATTGGTGTAGAGACACTCAAAGAATATCCAGATGGTAGTGCAACCTACCAGTTTTACATGTATTCAAAATGTCGCCGAATACTGGCAGAAGAAGGGTTAAAGCTCGTCTTATATTGTGCAGCTGCAAATATGGACCTTCAGTCAGTCTATGACTTCATTGAAGACCACATTAAATCTGAGAAAGACAAACTCACTGAGTACGAGTTTGGAGATCCCAAGTGACCCGCTGGGTCTTCGACTTAGAGAGCGACGGGCTCCTCGATACCATCAGTAAGATACATTGTGTCGTCCTAAGACACGTCGAGACCGACGAGGTGCAAACTTACGGCCCCGACGAGATCAAGGCTGCAATGTTCACGCTGATGAATGCTGAGGAAGTCATTGGTCATAACATCATCGACTATGACATCCCTGCGCTCCAGAAGGTGTACCCTGGCTTTAAGCTACTTGGCAAAGTCACGGACACAATCGTCCTCTCAAGGTTGGTCGAGGCTAACCTTGGAGAGAAGGACAGTATAGCCCATGCAAAGGACCCAGAAAGCTTTCCTAAGCGTCTTACAGGTTCCCATAGCCTCAAGGCATGGGGCCTGCGCTTAGGTAACTTCAAAGGTGATTACGACGGTGGTTGGGAGAACTTCAGCCAGGAGATGTTGGACTACTGTGTCCAGGATACTCAGGTAACCAAGGCTCTTTACGAGCACTGTATGTCTTTAGGTTTCTCTGATCAGTCCATCGAACTCTCGATGTCTATGGCTCAGATATGTAATGCAATAGGTAACAATGGATGGACCTTCGATAAAAGTAAGGCAATCGATCTATATGCATTACTTGCTCAGAAAAGAGAGGATCTAAAGATTGGCCTTGATGAGCTGTTTCCACCTTGGGAAGTCACCGAGGAATTCATACCAAAGGTGAATAACTCCAAGCTTGGCTATGTGAAGGGTGAGCCATTTACCAAACGTAAAGAGATCGAGTTCAACCCGAGCTCACGTCGTCACATCGAATTCTGTCTTAGACAGAAGTACGCCTGGAAGCCTAAGAAGTTCACAGGCACTGGCCACGCTCAGATTGATGAGACCATTCTTAGTCAGCTGCATTATCCTGAAGCACAGAAGCTTGCTGAATATTTCTTAATTGAGAAGCGCATCGGTCAGCTTGCTGAGGGTCCTCAAGCTTGGCTCAAGAAGGTAGGTGACGATGGAAAGCTCAGGCATCAGATAGTGGTAAATGGGACCGTAAGTGGGCGTTCAGCTCATAGGTCTCCAAACCTAGCTCAGGTGCCAAAGACAACCCTGCCTCATGGACGTGAGTGCCGTGAGCTATTCACAGTGCCTGACGGTTGGTTCCTCACTGGTAGTGACCTCAGTGGTCTCGAGCTTCGATGTCTTGCTCATTACCTCAACGATGGTGGCGAGTATGCACAACAGATCCTCGATGGTGACATCCATACCCACAATCAGAAAGCTGCTGGGTTGGACACCAGGGACCAAGCAAAGACCTTTATTTATGCCACCATGTACGGTGGTGGTGATCAGCTGATTGGTAAGATTGCTGGTGGTGGTGTGAAGCTTGGAAAACAGCTCAAGGAGAACTTCAACAAAAACATCCCAGCCTTTGGTCTTCTTCTAAAGAGACTGAAGGCAGCACACAAAGCTCGAGGTCATCTTATTGGTCTCGACGGTCGGAAACTGTTCATAAGGTCAGAACACAAGTTGCTCTCGCAACTCCTGCAATCTTGCGGAGCAATCATTTGCTCCAAATGGGTGCAGCTGGCCTATCACGAAATCCGCAGGCAGTTTCCTGACGACGCATACATCGTTGGTTGGATACATGACGAGATCCAGGTTGCCTGTCGCACCCAGGAGATCGCTGAGAATGTCGGTCATATCTCTCGACGAATGGCGCAAGAAGCAGGCCGCCATTTCAAAGTTAAAATCCCCATTACCTCAGAATATTCCGTGGCACGAACTTGGGCTGACACCCACTGAAATCACGGAACAATTAGAGGCAATCGTCACGCTCTACATCGTCTTAGATCGAGCTTGGCGTAACCCCTTTACAACCTCAAGCCAGTTCGCACGTCAGGGTGCTTTCTATGTCGCTATAGCGGCATCAGAAGGCCTTATCTCGACCAATTGTGGCGAGGATGTCTGGGGGAACAAATGGCTCATTACAGAAATCGGAATGGAAACCAAAGGAGAGCTGGATGCCATCCTTCAGCAAGTACTTGCCCAAGCCAGAGGAGAGTACAGTCCTGTTAATTGACGGTGACTTGTATGCCTATCGAGCTTGTGCCGCAGCCGAGGAAGAGATCGACTGGGGCGACGATGTATGGTCCCTGGCGACCGACCTAAGGCAAGCTAAAGAGATCTTCGAGGAGTTCATAAAGAACACCTGCGATCATCTCCGAGTAGACACTTACGTCGTCTGTCTTTCTGACAGTGGTAACTTTAGAAAGGCTATCGACCCAAGCTACAAGGGTGGACGTAAGAAGCTCAGGAAGCCAGTTGGGTACGCTGAATTCCTCAAGTGGATCGAAGATACCTATTGGTGGTTCAGAGAACCACTGCTCGAGGCTGACGACCTATTAGGCATCATCAGCACGGCGCCTGGTCATAAGACCATCATGGTATCTGACGACAAGGATCTTAGGTCAGTCCCAGGCAAGCTTTATCGTCCTATGAGTGAAGAGCTGGTCACTATCAGCCAAGCTGATGCTGACAAGTGGTTCTACACTCAGACGCTGACTGGTGATGTGACTGATGGGTACGCTGGTTGTCCTACAGTTGGCGCCAAGACTGCTGAGAAGCTCCTGGATAAATCACCAACCTGGAACACGGTAGTCAACGCCTACCAGAAGCAGAAGCTGGGTGCTGACCATGCGGTTCAGCAGGCACGTCTAGCTCGGATCTTAAGATACCAGGACTGGGATGCTGAGGCAGGCTCTGTGAAGCTCTGGGAGCCTGGTCATGCCTAATAAGAAAGACCACCAGGACAATATCGTGGTGCGTCCATCGCATTACACCAGGTGGGCCGTCGAACCGATCGTTTTCATCATGCAAAACGGTATGGAATTCTGGCGCGGCAACATCATCAAGTACGTCAGTCGTGCTGGCCTCAAGCAGTACGAGGGCCAGGACTGGACACAATCTGAAATCACCGACCTCCAAAAAGCAATTCGCTACTGCGAGATGCGGATCAATCTATTAAAAGGAAAAGAACCGAATGATGTTTAGTAACTCAGCTGGCCATTACGGGCCGACGATCCGTATCTCTGAAGAGATCCACGCCATGAAGTACCGTGGAGACGGGGAGAGCTTCAAGCAGGCTATGGCTCGGGTAGCGGATGCATTGAAAGACAGTGAACCACACTACCGAGCATTCAAAGAGATCCTGTATAACCAAAGGTTCTTACCAGCTGGTCGAGTACAGTCGGCCATGGGTTCTCCACGTAAGGTCACACCATACAACTGCTTCGTGTCGAGAACCATCGATGACAGTATGTCAGGCATCATGGATGCAGCTAAACAAGCAGCACGAACCATGCAGCTGGGCGGTGGTATTGGGTATGACTTCAGTACACTACGCCCTCGAGGCTCCCTCATTAAATCGCTGGAAAGCAAGTCCTCAGGCCCTATCAGCTTCATGGGTATCTTCGATGCTGTTTGTCAGACTATAGCGTCTGCTGGTCACCGGAGAGGCGCCCAGATGGGTGTTCTGCGGGTGGATCATCCAGACATCGAAGAGTTCGTCACTGCGAAGAACAATAGCACTGAGCTGACCGGGTTTAACATCAGTGTCGGTGTCACCGATAAGTTCATGCAGGCAGTGAAGACTGGTAGTGACTTCGACCTGGTGTTCGAAGACAAAGTCTATAAGACAGTAGACGCTCGAGCCCTATGGGATCAGATCATGAGGTCGACATGGGACTGGGCTGAACCTGGTATCCTATTCATTGATCGCATCAACAAGAAGAATAACCTTTGGTACTGTGAGACCATCGCAGCAACTAACCCATGTGGTGAGCAGCCTTTGCCACCGAACGGCGCCTGCCTACTCGGGTCATTCAACCTGGTGAAGTACGTTAGAGGCCCAAGCATCAGTAAGGATGACCCAGGTCACTTCGACTATGTACAGCTTGGTGAAGACATCAGGCATGTAGTTCGAGCTATGGATAACGTCGTAGATCGAGCAACCTACCCACTCGAGGAACAAGCTCTCGAAGCTAAGAGTAAGCGCAGGATGGGACTGGGTGTGACTGGTGTAGCTAATGCACTCGAGGCAATGGGACATCCATATGGGTCGGCAGGTTTCCTGAATAACTTTAGGATGATCATGCAGATCATACGTGATGGTTGCTATCGTGCATCAGTAGACCTGGCGGTAGAGAAGGGACCATTCCCACTATATGACGAGCTGATGCTCGAGAGTGAATTCTGTAAGACCTTACCGAAGGACATCCGGGAAGACATAAGACGGAACGGCATACGCAATAGTCACCTGTTGTCTGTTGCACCAACCGGAACCATCAGTCTGTCAGCTGACAACGTGAGCTCTGGCATCGAGCCTGTGTTCAGTCATTATTATGATCGTATCATCCAGACCTTCGATGGTCCTCGAGAGGAACGGGTGGAGGACTATGCATATCGAGAGTGGGGCATCAAAGGTAAGACTGCCAACGAACTCTCGGTGTTCGATCATGTGAAGGTGCTCAACGTGGCCTCAGAGTACGTCGACAGTGCTTGTAGTAAGACATGTAACGTAGGTGATGACGTTGGCTGGGAAGACTTCAAGCAGGTCTACATGGACGCCTACGAAGGTGGTGCCTCAGGCTGCACGACGTTCCGAGCATCTGGTAAACGATATGGCATACTCAATGCCTCTACCTCAGAAGACGTGGCAGAGGAGCCTATGGATGACGTTGGGGTAACTCCAGTTACTGAGAATGACCAGGGTGACGTTGGTGGTGCTTGCTACTATGACCCACAGACTGGTAGGAGACAGTGTGAGTAACTGAGGTGTAGTTGACTCATACTATCTCATTTTCTTAAATAGCTAGTATAAACCTCAGTTCACCCTGAGTAAGTCAAGACGGACCAGGGGCGACCAAATGTGAATTATGGTCTGCTACCTGGTCCATCCCCATGCATCCAAACAGACACACGAATTCAGAGTATCAATTCATCTGATGAAAATCCACATGTACGTTGTGTTTAGTGTATCCGTTGCCCAAGTTTCACCTTTAGTTCACTATATGTACCTTATGCGTTCCAGTAGACCCGGGTCCACCTGGTACTACTGACGAATCACTAGAGCATACTAATAAGCGTAAGACCCTCAGGTACTAACCGACCCCCTAATGAAGAATACTCGGTGTCGTAACCTCCCGACGATCACCAGGTAGCAGGTGACCGAGCCTAGGACGTCCAGGGTATCCTCCCAGCCCAGGACGCAGGACGGTCACCTGCGATGCTCTAAAGAACAGGACCTAAGTACCATGAGCCTACTGCTGGATCTTATGATCGCTGCGGTCCTGGTGCTGCTGAAGATGATCTGAGGTGGGGCTGAGGTTGGACTGAGGTTCGACTTAGGTGGAGCTTAGGTGGGACTTAGGTGGAGCTTAGGTGGTCTAGGTCCCGATTTGCAATTAAAAGACTGAAGGCCTCTCCAGACAAGGATCGCCTAATGTCTCCTAATGTCTTGGATCAGGTAGGTCATTGGTCATCGGATAGTGTATCCGTTGACCCAGGAAAGCTAGGTTTATCAATGGTTTACACCAGCTCCCCTATACGCTGACCAGGAATTAGGTACCATCCTCGAAGATTTGACCCCCAGGTACCTCTTTAGATCAATAGATTTCAAAATGGGGTTAAAGGGTTGTCGTTGTTGTTGTTGTTGTTAGACCTCTCAAGGCAGACCCCCAGCCCCACAAAAGTAGGGACCCGACGCTACAAAAGCGGTCCCCCTCACACATAAGGAACCAACCGACATGGCATTGGAGTCAGCTACGTATGTCGATGGATTGAACACAAGTAATCCAGCGGCAACAGATGGCCTATCGCAGGCAGACGATCACCTGCGCCTGCTGAAGTCCACCATAAAGAACACCTTCCCGAACATCAGTGCAGCAGTGACCGCTACAGCTGCCGAGATAAACAAGCTTGATGGTGCGGACGTCACCACAGCCGACCTAACCAAGCTCGGGGATGTCACGGCAACTGCAGCAGAGCTTAATTACTCATCGGGTGTAACCAGCAGTCTCCAGACACAATTAGATGATAAGGTAGAGACAAGTGTCACCATCAGCGCAGGCACTGGTTTAACTGGTGGTGGTACTCTAGCGGCTAACCGTACTATCAGTCACGCTGACACGTCATCTCAAGCATCTGTAAGTAACAGTGGTAACACCTTTATCCAGGGTATAACTCTAGATGACTTTGGTCACATCACAGCGATAGCTTCAGCTGCTTCTAGTGCACTGACTGTAACGAGTTATGACTATGATACGTCATCTGGCTTGAATAATGCCAATGACACATATGGATCTATAGAGTTATCAAACGGTCTAATTATTAAATGGGGGGTCGATGTACAAACTGGGTCTATTGCAGAGCGTACCGTCACCTTCAAAGACTCTTCTGGTACCGCTGACCCTTTTCCAAACAACTGTTTTGCCGTGATAACTCAAATAGGTGACAGGTATGCGGCGGGTGTTGATTCCAGGTACTTTTCAAGTTGGGATCGTGATAGATCCGGGTTTACAACATTAACCAGCAGTACCATCCCAACCACATTGTATATCGCCATTGGTAATTGATCTTTAGGAACCAAATGTATGCCTAACGTCCCTATCCGAGATCTCGGGGCCGTAGGCGTAATAACTGATAAAGACCCATTTACCCTGCCTCTTAATGCATTCACTAGGGCAAAGAACGTCAGGTTTGACCAGGGAGCCATCAGACGTGCTCCAGGCTTCCGTGATGTCAATGACTTCTCGTACACACCACGGCATATCTACAGTACGTTCAACGCTGGTGGTTTTGACCAGATCTATCTGATTACTGACGACTTCGACATCTATGAGTACGTCAACGGGACCACTACACAGGTACTTAACTCGGCGTTATCTGCGTCTGATACCCCTGTCACTGGGTCTCAGCTTGCAAACGTCACCTACTTGAACCGGGCAGACTCGGTTCCATACCACAGGAAACCAGCAGACAGTGCATTCACTGCGTTACCAAACTGGGACTCAGGATGGCGTGCAGCATCTCTAAGGTCATTCGGTGACTTCCTGATCGCAATGGACATGACAGAGAGTAGTACGTCATATCCAACCCGTGTTCGTTTCTCAGATATAGCCTTAGCTAACAACCCTCCAGGCAGCTGGGATGCTACAGACACAACCAAGTCTGCAGGTTTCAACGACCTGGTTCAGATGACCACCCCTATCATCGATGGTGCCACCCTCGGTAACAACTTCCTGATCTATTCGTCAGACCAGGTGTGGTCGATGGATTTCGTAGGTGGAACATTCATATTCAACTTCCGTAAGCGGTTCGATGACGCTGGTGTCATCAGTCAGAACTGTATCGCTGAGGTGAACGGTAAGCATTATGTCTTCGATAATGACGACATCTATGTCACTGATGGCCTCTCGAAGCAGTCTATAGCTGACGGGCGTGTCAGGGATTACATCTTTGCAGGCATAGACAACAGCACAAAAGAGATGTGCTTTGTTCAGTACGACCAATCTAGAGATGACGTCTATTTCTGCTACAGGTCTGGCGATGACATGTCAGTCTTCACCGAAGAAGACGGGTGTAACCGGGCAGCGGTCTTCAACATACCGAGTAACACCTGGACGTTCATAGACCTTCCAAATGTCGTCAGTGGGTCCACGGCCAACGTAAGCACAAGCTCAACCTATGCGAACTCAAGCCTAACTTACGGTACAGCTGGTGGAACTTACGCATCCCAGGTATCAGGGTACAACCGACATACTCTTATGTTTGGACGCTCGATGGCATCAGAGGGCATAAGTGATCACAAGCTCTATGCGTTAGATGGTATCGATGAATATTCGACTGTCTCGAAACCACTGAACACTGTGGCTACACAACCAGTGTTTCTAGAGCGTATCGGTATAGACCTGGATGAACTCCAGGTACCTCTCTCTGGCTACAAGAACATCCGAAAGATGATGCCTCAGTTCTCCACTGTGGCCACAGATAAGACCTTCGATGTCACCATGGGTGCTGCCGATCTGCCGAATTCCACGCCAAACTATGGTTCTACATACAACTTCGATAGCGGTACCGAGTATAAGATCGACTCAAGATCAGCTGGTAGATATCTGAGCTATAAGATCACCAGTTCTACCGAGAAAGACTTCGATCTCAATGGATTTGACTTCGACATCATAACGACTGGGAGACGTTAGCGATGGCGGTCAACAAAGTCACAGACATCACGATCCAAGGTTACTCTCGAGGATCTATTCCGGACGTTCCAGAGGCTCTCAGGTTGTATGTTGATCAGGAACTCCAGGAGATCGAGAACACCATAAGATCTGTCATAGAGGGTTCCATCCAGGTCCTGGACAACCCCCCTGACAACCCGAAGAAGGGTATGGTGAGATACGCCGTGTCTCCATGGGACCCATTAGGGGACGGAACCCAAGGCCTGATGGTCTACAACGGTTCTGCTTGGGTGCAGGTATGATCTTAAAACAGGATCTCGAGCTAAGGACTTCTATCATGAAGTTCGAAGCTATGATGATGTATGGCGTTGAAAAGGGCCAGATCAAGGACGAGACAGATAAAACAGAACTAGAGCATTTCTTTACGCCCACGGACGATGACTATGGGTGTTCGACCTATGCTAGGCAGTTATTTATGCCAAAGGGCATGGTCGTGGTCGGTAAGCTTCACAAGAAGCCTCATCTGACTTTCTTAATGAAAGGTACCATCCTGGTGGTGTCAGAGAACGGTGGACGTCAGCGTCTGACTGGGCCTCTGACCTTTGTTTCTCCAGCTGGTGCAAAGCGTGTCTTCTACATCGAAGAGGACACCATCTTAACGACAGTACATTTAACCAAACAGACCGAAGAAAAGGACTTAGACAAAGTCGAGGAAGAGGTCATCAGCCCAACTTACGAAGCAATGGGGCTCGAAGAGCCAGACCTGAGTGGTCTGAATGCTTTTCTTGAACAGAAGGAAACCTAAGCATGGCATGGGTAGCAACAGCGGCAATTGGATCAGCCATCATTGGCGGAGGTTTGTCGTATCTCGGTGGGAAGCAGCAGTCAAAAGCTATCAACCAAGCAAACGCGATGAACAATCAGTATCTGAACGCAGCCATGCCTTACGTCAGAGATAACCTTGATCAGGTTAATCGAGACTATAGAGATGTCAGAGACGTTGGTCCTTACCAGGGTGAGACATACGCAGACCCTAACAAAATGCAGCTCGATGCAAACCAGGCCCTCTATGGATACGGTAATCAAAACCAAAGTCTTGGCCAGAGTATTATGGATCGGACTGGTGGTTTCGTAGACAACCAAAACAACCTGTTCGACGCCTATTCAGGCATGGTCAATCGACCTGACATGATGACCAAGGCTGACCAGTTTGCCCAGGACAACATGAGCCCCATCGTCAAAGCCATGATGCGTGACGACACACGTCGGCTCGAAGAGCAAACACTGCCTGGTATTAACATGTCTGCATCAGGATCTGGAAACGCTAACTCCAGTAGAGCAGGTGTAGCTTCAGCAATCGCAGAACGTGCCTATGGTGATCGTCTGGCTGACGTAAGTTCTGACGTCTACAACAACCTGAGAGACGCAAGTCTGCGTCAGTCGAACACTGAGTTCGATCAGTCGTTACGCTCTCTTGCTGGTGCAACTAACGCCAATAATAACCTCGGTAACACCTTTAACATGGGTAACAACATGGTCGGTACGGCCATTAACAACCGTCTCAGTGCTGGGAACAACCAGAACGCCTGGGATCAGGGCCGCCTTAACGCCGACAGAGCTGATTTCGACTACCAAACTAACTACTTGTATGACCTCGGGAAGGACTACGGTTCTTTCTTAGCCTCAGGTTCACCAGGTCAAGGCAATTATCGAGTCAACAATGTTTCACCAGGTGCAGCTGCTGTTGGTGGAGCTATGGCTGGCTATGGTTTTGGTAACCAAATGGGCGGGAATATATTTGGTAGCGGCGGTGTACCCAGCACGATGATGTATCCGTCCGGTGGTATGGGTAACTTCGGCGGCGGTATGGGGATGTGGACATAAGGGAACGATAGAATGAACTTCTTTTTCAATCCAAACCAAGGTCCAGGTGTCCTGACTAATAACTTCGGACAACCAGTACCGCAGGGCTACATGAGCCCCATCATGCAGGCCCAGGCGATGCAGAATGGTGCCACGGGTAACGCTCGAGGCTCCGCGAGAATACCTCAGATGCCTAACAACCGGATTGGTATGAACGAAGCATTGATCCGAATGGGTGGTAATATTGCTGGTGCAGCTTCGAATGGTAATTTAGCTGCTTTTAAAGCTGGTACTGACTCATTTGGTCAGGTCATGGATTACAACCGCCAGGCGGACATGGATCGATACAACGCTGAATATGCACAAGCAAAGGCAGAAGAAGATAGAGTTCTCCGTGAGCGTATCGCTCGTATGAAAATGAAGGCCAAAAAGAAAGATGAGGCTCAACCTGATTTCTCACAGATCAATACATTAGAAGGTCTTTTGAAAGATCTTCAGTCTCGAGATGATTTGACTGGCCCTTGGGCTGGTACTGTTGGTGCTTTCATAGACAATAAAGGTTTCAAGTGGTTAGGAGCTGACCCCAAACTGGCTGCAAAGCGCCTTAAACTTCAAGAGATCAAGGTTGATTATGCTTTAGCTAAGATTGCCCAAACGAAAGGCGCAATTTCAGATCGTGAGATGAAACTCTTCTTATCTCCTACACCTGACATAACTGACACTGAGCAGAAATGGATTGATTGGTTAAAACCTCAGTTAGAAGTCCTCAAACAACTTCGAGACAACGGCATTACCAAAGAAGCTGCTGCCATGAAAGGTATCAAGCCATCTGATTACGGTGGCAGTGTGGATGACCCCATAGATGCCTTGGTCGATAAGTACGACCCAGATCCTGTCGAATATTAACACTTAGGAAAAACTTATGGCTGATTTAGAACGCTTGAAACGCGCACTTCAAGCGGCTGATGCCGCTGGTGATACCGCAGCGGCAACTAAACTGGCAAAAGCTATAAGATCCTACAAAGCCCCTCAGCAACAGCAGCAGCCTAATAACAATATCTTCGATGGTATTACTGACAGTGCGATGCGTATTGGTCAGGGGCTCATAGATCTTCCTGGTACTGTTTTAGACGCATTTACAGGAAAAGAAGACACTAGATTGGTTCTACCTGGTGATCCTAAGCAGCCTTTAGGTATCGATTGGTCAAACATTGGTAATGCTAAGTTTGTTGGAAACAGCCCAGAGGTAGAGAAGTTAAAGAACCCGTTTGGTTTTACTGGAAATGAATTCGATAACGCATCTAAGTTCATCAAAGACAAGCGTAAGGAGCTTAACTACAGCCCTACAGTCTCTTGGGAGCAAGTTAAAGACGACCCATCAGCTAGTAATGTACTAGCGTTCATGGGTGAGGGGGCAGTTACCTCTTTACCTGATATGGTCGCGGCATATCTAAACGCTCCAACATACTTCTTGTCATACATATCTCAAATAGCGGAGAAGAGAGCAGAGAACGACGGTAGAAAGAACCCCACACCAGAAGATCTAGCTTATGCAGTTGTAGCATCTGGGGTTATGGCGACAGCTGAAAAGATTGGAGCTACATCTATACTTGGGAAGACTGCAGGTAAAACTGCACTGGGTCGCACTGGTACAGCTTCCTTTAAGGAAGGTGGTACTGAGATGATCCAAAATCCCGTTGAGTATGCTGGTGAGACTGTAGGTACTAAAAAGGGATTTGAAATTGCCGAAGCCGCAGACAGAGCAGCTGCTGGTATCGTACAGGGTACAGGTGCTGGTGGTATGCTTAGAGGTGCCAGGGAAACAGCTGGCGCAACCACACGTCTTTTTAAAGACAATGGTGACTTAACCGACCCAAGTAATATGGACCCAGAGTCTGCAGCTGCTGCTGGTGACTTCGCACGTCGCCTACGCACAATCGCAGAAGCTAATGGTTATGACCTAAGAGACGTTGGCGCAGGTTCCACTAAAGGTGCTCGAGAGACTATAGACAAAGCACACATCCAAATGTCCGAAGAGTTAAAGAAACTCTTTAGAGACCTTGGTGGTGCAGTAAAACCAACTGACAAAGAGACATACCAGGAAACAGCAGACAAGATCCTGGCACAGGCTGCATACCGAGAAGCTCGTAACAAGACTAAGTCCACCGTCGGTCAACAAGAGATCGATGCTATGCGTCGCCTGGTTGGGGATACAGCTGAAGGTCAGCAAGCGATTAACCTAATGCTGCAACTTAATCAGCTGACTGAGGTTCACAACGAAGGTTACAAGGGTGGCCTATCCAGGTTCACTGACGTCTTCAACCCATTTGACCAGAACATCAATAGCTACGACGGTGCTTCTCGCGTTGTTACTGGTACCCTGTCTCCTTTAGCTACTATTGCTGGCGCTGTTTCTACTGGTGGAACATCTGTAGTGCCTCAAGCAGGTGCTTATGCTACTGGACGTGCCATCGATAAGCTCACAGGTCGCAGGTCCCGAGTTGATCGTTATGTTCGACGTAACGAGGGTAGCGAAGGATTGCCTACACCAGAAGGTGAGTCCGTAGTAGCTGCAGAGCGTATCAGAGAGCAGCAAGAGCAAGATGAAGCTTTAAGGGCTCAAGCTGAAAAGGAAGCTCAAGCTGCAGCTCAAGAAGCTAAACGCCAAGAGCGCGAAGCGGAGCAAAGAGATCTAAACTTAGAGCTTACACAGAAGAACGCTCCAGCGACACCAGGATCACCACAGTTCACAATGGAAGATGCCACAGGGTTAGATCGTGGCGGTGTAGCTAGGATCTTACGTGCTCTAAAGGGTATGAACAAAAGTAAGGCTTTGAACCGTGCTATCTCTGAGTACGAACAGAGCGTCGCAACCGGAGGTCGCGTAGGTGACCTGAGCACACTCATACGTGCGGTACGCCAGTTTCAGGCAGAGAACGAAGGGTATGCCCCTCAAGTTCGACCACCGAACTCATTAAGCACACCACAACAAGGACAACCTGGGCAGGCTTCAAACGTAGACACGCAGACATATGGTCCACGGTACACCACAGTCGAAAACTACAACCGTGGTATCCAGAACAACATCGATGCCAACAGAGAGCTTAGTGAGGGTGTCGTTGGAGACCCGGATCTCAATCAGGCACAGAAGGGTCAACTTCTCACGTCCCTCGATGTCCTGGCAAACAACCTGGGATCAGACCCTGTTGCAACTGCAGAAGCACAGATCGCAAGACTGCAGGAGGCAGGAGTACCTCAGGACGCCATCGATGCGTACGTCAAACCGTACGTTGATCGTGTGATTGGTCAGCAGGCTCCACGTGTGTCTCCAGATGAGCCAATCCTGGGTTCCATTAACCCAGAAATACCTACTCCAACTACGGTACAAACAGCTGCTCTATCAGCTCCTACACCTGTTGTTCACCAACAAATTGATGCCCCTGAAGGTAAAACAAACCACAGTTTACTCCCTCACTTACGTGTAAGGGCACCGTCATACCGTGAAGGTAAACCTCTTGTTCTTGTTGATACAAAGAATAAAAATGCATCACGTCAAATAGAGGGCATCGATGAAGTATTAGAACGTCATGAAGACCCAGCAGGATCTCCTGAGTCATGGGCATCCATGATGGGTGACGCATTGGCGACTGACGACATCCCAGTTCAACCACACGGGTTCATCGAAGATTTAAACAACGGTGGTGCACAGAAGCTACTTTCTACACTTACTCCTGGTCAAATTGCAGATGCCGATTATGGATTTGCAAAAGCCGCAGAGTTCCGCAAGGCATACTACGACGGTGAAATTGACGTCGAAGATACAGGACGCCTTTTCCTCTGGGGTTATCTGTCTCGAGGAGTTAGTCCTTATGTCCAAGAGAGCCTATTTATGGACTCATTCTCTGGGATTGATAAATGGATTAAACAGGCATCTGAGGGTAAATTAGATCTCGACGCATATAAAGAATGGGCAAAAACAGCTGCACCTAAAGGGTCAGGGAAACCAGGTGCTGGAGCAACGCATAACCTAAACTCGTTTGGTCAGCATTTCCTCACAAAGATGTCACAAGACGCTGGATTAGGCGACGGACGTTCCAGGTTAAAAGTACTTCATGACATGATGTCTGATCCCCAGTACACTGGGAAAGATGTCAGACGGCAATTCTTGCGTATGGGTGAAGGAGCTGGGATTGACAACAAAGTTGTTTCTTTTGCCCTATTAGTCACTGGTTACAATGACGTCATGGTCCTTGACCGCGTCCAGATGCGTCAAATGTGGAATGACGGACGTTTCTCAGGTATAAACCTATACGATGGGTACAAGAACAATGGGGAGTTAGTTAATGGTTCTGCATTATCTAATCTAACCTATGGTGCCCGTGGACTTCTTGTTTACGAAGCAATGGAGAAATCACTTCAAAAACGGTTACCGCAGATCTATAGCGATGTAGGACGACCGGATGTAGCATCTGTAGGTCGATACCATTGGGAAACTTGGGTGGCATCATCAGAACAAGAGG
>Ga0255751_10000376_pt1 | contig 41628 bp, 37 predicted proteins | sample 071ome_20_FD_179951 | JGI IMG/M metagenome (GOLD analysis project Ga0255751, IMG submission 179951) | Coastal salt marsh microbial communities from the Groves Creek Marsh, Skidaway Island, Georgia - 071412BT metaG (version 2) | ecosystem: Environmental > Aquatic > Marine > Intertidal zone >... | reverse complement strand
TGAAGCCATTATTGGCGCTAATATTGTCCGTGATGTATTTGCCAATGTCCGAGATATCGTAGGAGGAAGATCGGGCTCCTATGAAACAATTATTCGTGACGGGAAGGATACCGCCATCGCTGAGATGAAGGCTCAGGCTCTACAGATGGGTGCTAATGCAATTGTTGGGGTCGATCTAGATTATGAAGTCGTTGGCGACAGAGGTTCCATGTTAATGGTCGTGGCCAGTGGCACGGCTGTAATAGTTAAGCAATCGACCTATCAGGAAAGTAGAAAAACAACATCTACAAACCAAGCAAATCGCCTAACTCCTAAAAATCATTTAGATCCGTTGGGTTCAGAATATCAAACTGAAGGGCATTCAGCACAATCTGAGGAAGAAAAAGAGCCTAAGCGAGGGTCGTTTGGACGGGCAAACATGCCTCCCTCGGATACATGAATGCATAATCTTTAAAAAAAGTCGGACCTAGTTTGATGAAATAAGTCCCATTGAAGAAAAATTTTTTTGAACTTTTAAACTTAGGGTTATCCCTCGGGAAAAATTTTAAATGCACAAAATTATTGGAGGCAAAAACTACCTTTTTGAATAAGTTTTATAGAGTTTACCTTCAACCAAATGGTTATCCTTGATTGTCATAATGATAGTGTTTTTGAGCTGAACCCTCCGAGATAAAGCCCTGAATGAGATCATTTTTTACATCTTCTCGTGCCCGCTTACGAGGTTCGCCAAATCCACCTCCACCGGGTGTTTCTATATGGATTGCATCTCCAACCTTAAGAGGAATTTTATCTGCTTTGCTTCGCATTTCTGGCGTAACGTACTCTCCAGAGTGCTCGAATATTGCACGAAATGGCCCTCCCGAACCACCACCAGCTACACCAAAAGGTGCGTGATCATGGCGATCTCCAAGGACTGACACAACACAATCCCGAAGTGCACGAATGCCATATCGTGTTCCACAGCCTCCACGATGAGTTCCAGGACCACCCGAATCCTCTTTAATAGCTAAATAGTCAAAGCGGAGAGGATATCTGTGCTCCGACATTTCTACGGACATAAAACCTGCCAGTGAACTTGGAAGCGTACCATTTGTAAGACCATCACTTACAGCGCTCCCTCCGTATCCTCCAGGGGCAGGATAGACCGCCACATAGTAACGCCCATCGTCGTTATAACCGGATACTGTCGTTACACCTGCTGTGCCAAATGGTGCCGCTGGCGTGATATCTGGCGCTGCTGGCGCTAACGCCCCAAATACTACATCGATCACTCTGTTGATCACATCGGTATAACCACAAACTGGCGAAGGGTATTGAGCAGCCAACATGCATCCGGACGGAACAGTGAATTTTGTTGGCCGAAAAGCACCCCCATTCACAGGTACATCGGGAAAAATATGCTTCAAGGCCACAAAGGCAAGCGATCTAGTGGTAGTTTCTGCCATGTTTAGTGGACCGGAAGCAGCATTTGAGGTGCCCGTAAAATCGAAATGCATGTCGGAGCCAGAAACAGTTATAGCTAGCTTCACTGGCAGGGTCTTATCAACCACCCCATCGTTATCAAAACAATCCTCAAAACAGTATGTGCCATCGGGGATTTCTTGAATGTGGTCACGCATCTGCTGCTCCGAGCGCTCCATCATTTCATCAATACAGTTATGGACCTGAACAGCGCCATATCGCTTCACAAGATCATCCATGCCACGGGCACCTACATGAAATACATTAGTCATTGCCTCCAAATCACCAGCGATTTGCCCTGGAAGACGTAGATTGGATAAAATTAGTTTAACGACTTCCTCATTTCTCTCACCCGACTTTATTAGCCGCAAAGGGGGAATTATTAGCCCTTCCTGATGGATTTCACGGGCTTGTGGTGCCCACCCCCCAGGAGTGCCGCCACCAATATCCATCCAATGTCCAGTGTTCGCAAAAAGTGCAAAACATTTGCCGTCGACAAAATACGGTGCAACCAGAACTACATCCTGCAGGTGAGTACCACTTATGTAGGGATCATTAACGATCCAGACATCACCTTCTTGAAATCCTCCATCAGCCTCCACGTGAGCGAGCAAATTTTGAACGGTGTATTGCATATTCGCAAGAAACATAGGCAGACCGTAACCGCCTTGTGCAATAGTTTCGCCATTGCGCGCGTCATATATCCCGTGGGCACAATCATGCATTTCTGAGATGATTGGTGAAATCGCTGCATGAATCAGATGTAAGTCCATCTCATCGGCAATTTGGTGCAACGCACCACGAACAACAGCAAGAGTTATGGGGTCAGAAGCAGTCATCATGCTAATTCCACAAGCAGATTGAAAAGGCCATCTACACGAACGGTCATGCTTGGCTCGATAACGATCGTTGCATCGGCTTGCTCAACAACCGCAGGACCGTCGAATTTCATACCTGGCTTGAGATCCTCTCGGGCGTAGATGGCTGTTTCAAGCCAGCCCCCAAAATAGACGTCCCGATGCGATCTTGGCTCGGCTGTTGAGATATTCAAAGGCGCCGGCCTTCTCTCAACTTTTCCTGGCGGTGGCGCAGAGACGGTAACCTGCAAACTAACCAGAATGATTGGTATCCCTGACAGAACGTTTCCAAATTCCTGCCTATAGGCTGAAGCAAACGCTGACTTTAAATCTTCTGGTGCCCAATCCCTACTTATAGGAACGCTTAAATTATGGATCTGGCCCAAGTAACACAAATCTGCGGAGAACGTGGAAGTAGGTATTCCCAAGTCAGTTCCAGCTCTTTTTAATTTAACGAAGCCTAAATCAGAGAGTTGATTCAGGACCTCTTGAATCTCCGAGGATGTAATTTCATCGAGAGACCGTTCCACAGTTTGAGCTTCATCGTAGCGGATGTCCGCCATACAACATCCAGCAGCGCAAAGAACGCCAGGCTCTGGCGGAACTAACATCGTTGAAATACCAACTTCCGCCATAATTGCTGCACCGTGCAGAGGTCCAGCTCCACCAAAAATAACTAGCGCAAAGTCCCTTGGGTCTAGTCCCTGCTCTACAGACAATAGGCGTGTTCTTCCAGCCATCGTATGATTAACCACGGCTAAAATCGCCTCAGCTGTCTGTTCGATAGAAAGGCCAAGTCTTTCACCAAGCCTAGCAACAGACTTGCGGGCGGCTTCCAAATCGAGTGGTGGACGGTCACCTATCGGGCTCTGCCAGTCGATCCGCCCAAGTACTACATTGGCATCTGTAACCGTTGGCGCAGTTCCACCACGTCCATAGCATGACGGTCCAGGATCAGCTCCGGCACTTTCAGGACCAACTTGAAGGATGCCAGCTCGATCAAGGGAAGCTATGCTTCCTCCGCCTGCGCCAATTGTGTGCACATCAATCATCGGAAGTTTTAGTACTATCCGAAAATCTTGTTTGGTTGTTCGGGCTACTTTTGGTTGGCCGTCCACAACAACGGCAACATCAAAACTTGTGCCCCCCATGTCACCTGTGATCACATGACTAAAACCTGCGTCTCGAGCGAGTGCCGCTGCTGCAATCACTCCTGCCGCTGGCCCAGAACGAACTATATTAGCTGCTCGACCAGCAACTTGGCTCAGAGGAGTGATACCTCCATTTGACTGCATTATCAGTGGTTCTTGAGGAAATTTAGTCTTGGTTAAACGCTCTGATAACCGTCGGGCATAGCCGGCTACTAAAGGCTGCAGATAACCCTGTACTGTGGCAGTACTAGTGCGTTCAAACTCGAAATATTCATTGCAGACGGCATGGCTCTGTATGATTTCAAAATTAGCATCGATGGCAGCCAAAGCATCAGCAGCAGATTGCTCATGGATGGGATTTGCATAGGAATGCAGAAACGAAATTACTACAGCTTCGACCCCATCAGATGCTAATTTTCTTCCAAGTTTTTTAACTGCCTCCAGATCAACCGCCCTAAGGACATTCCCTTTGGCATCCAAACGTTCCTCAATCTCAAAACGCCATTGTCTAGGAATAAGTGGGCGCTGCACTCCATTCAGTCCATACATTTTCGGTCGATCACGACGACCAAGTTCCAAGATGTCCCGAAACCCTTTAGTTGTAATTAAAGCAGCTTGTGCACCCTTGCGTTCAATTAAGGCATTAGTAGCAATAGTAGTTCCGTGGACAATCAGTCCAACACTGGCTCCATCCACTTCTGAGGCCGCTAGGGCGTCCATAAGCCCACGAGAAGGGTCTCCCGGAGTAGAGGGGACCTTTAGCACCTGTGCACTTTTTCCAGCACTAGCATAGTATAAATCGGTGAATGTTCCGCCGACGTCTATGCCGATAATCGATCCCATTCTTAAATTATCAGTCAATTTCCAGGTCCAATAAGACCCATATGGCCGCCTTCTGCCAATGAAGTCCGGCGTGCAATGTGGCGTAGACGCCACCGGGTAAGGCACCCTCAATGACGAATTTTAGAGCAAACAAACCTGGCACTTCATACCGTGTTACTTCTCCTGGCATCACCCTAGCTATAGCAGCCTGCGCTACGCTAGCTGTCAAACGCTTTTCAAGCCATGCATAATTTTCTGCGTTGAGAGCAACCAGAGTGAGGTCCAACTTCTCACCTTTATCACCCGAACGCCCGACAGCAATTTCTCCCACCCGCATCATGCTGTCTCCCAGACAATTTCAGTCTTGACCAGATTGCGGTCTATTAAGCCATCAACCACGGCAAGACTTGGTCGGCGCTCACTGCGAACACTACCACCGCCGGCCGGGCCAGAAAGGGTTAATGAGTAGACCTCGTCTTCAATAATCTGCGCTAATTCGGCATCAGGACATCGAGCCGAAACATGTAATCTGACTTCCGGCATGCGATTAGCTGGCGGCAAAGACGCAAGACCCAAGGTGGAATCAACGCCAACAAGATCGATACGTATATGATCTTGGGGAATGTCATCTAAACGCATGCGTAAGGTGTCGGCGGCAATCTGTCCTCTATTGAGAGCATGCGTCCCAGCGTAGCCAATCTCTATGTCGGCAACGAAGCCAGGCTGTTGAACAAAGCCCGATACCTTAAGCGTCTTAGGCTTACCTCTGAATCGAGCACCAGAAACTCGTACTCGGTTAACACCAACCTCATCAAAGGTAATGCCTGTTAAGTCGAGAATACCATCGGGTGTTATATAAGCCGAGGGATCATGAACCTCGTAAAGGAGTTGCAAAGCGCAAGTAAGTCTATCGATTCTTCCAGGAGCCCCATCCAAAAGCCCAAGCTCTGCTGTTCCATCTGCAAACACACGCGCCAATGGAAAGCCAAGGTTGGCAAAGTCTTTTGCGGACAAACTGCCGCCATCTGGCATCTCAAAGTTGCCGCCTGTAACCTGTCCGGTGCACTCCAACAGATGTCCAATCGCAGTTGCCCCTGCAAGGGCGTCATCATGATTAACAAGGATTGGCAAGGGTTCAGCAGAAAATAATGCTGAGTCGGCAACGCGGCCCGTAACAATTACATCGGCACCACCCTCGACTGCAGGAGCAATTGTATCAACACCCAGATAGGCATGGGCGCCCAGCAGATTTCCTTCAAAATCCACTTCCCAATCAATGTTATCAGCGAGAGCCATTACATCATCACCAATAACAGCAGCCGACTTCAAGCCTGAGCAGCCTAAATCTCTAGCTAGTCTAGCTATCTTAGCCCCTGCAGCTAGTGGATTAGCCGCACCAAGATTGGAAACAACGCGACAACTGTTAGAAAACGCTACATGCAGAAGTGGCTTAAGCCGACGCTCTAACCGAGGATCATAGCCAGCTTCGGGGTCTATCTCCCTGGCACGAAGCCCAGGGACAATAGTCCGCTCGGCAAGGCACTCCAGACCAATTGCATGAACCTTGCCAGAAGCAGCCAAAGCCACTGCTTGCTCAGTTCGATCACCAGCAAAACCCGCTCCCGCGGCGACGGTCCTTTCTTGCATGCGCCCTTATTCCTGCGAATTAGTCACAGGTGGACTGCGCCATGCGAGTACATAACTTGCTCCATCAGGACCCATCGCGTCAGTATGCGGGATGCCATGCTTTACCTCGCACATGTCACCAGGCTTGAAAGTATACTGAGTTTCGCCATAGTCCACAGTGACTGCTCCAGCGGTTACTAACACAATCAGATCGTCCTCATGGGCATGACTCTCAAAAAAGCGGCCGGGTGGCTGCGACCGAACCTCTGGCTCCCGAAAACCTTCTTTTCTGGCAAAATTTCTAAATTCTGTTTCATTCATCTTAATTTCACCATGTTAGTTCGCATATCTCCGGATAGTCACATTACGCAACTTCATGAGAAACTATAAAATGGAATTTGTCATCAAGCTAATGTGAGATCGAAATCTTGATAAATCGAATGCCAGCTTTTGCCCCCCCAATACAGCGCCCTTCAGAAGCGCCACTAGCTCTTGAGGGAATAAGAATCCTAGATTTCACACATTTCATCGCTGGCCCACTAGCCACGATGTTTCTTGCTGACATGGGAGCCGAGGTAATCAAGGTTGAGAAGCCGGGCCGTGGCGATGATTTTCGAACTTTCGGCCCTCAAAAAGATGGGATGGGTCCACCATTTGTTTGGACGAACCGAAATAAAAAAAGCGTTGCCCTCGACCTTACTAAGCCCGAAGGACAAGAAATTGCTCGAGAACTCGCTGCCAAATCCGATATTGTAGTTGAGAATTTTTCTGCCGGCGTTATGCAAAAATTCAGATTAGACTATTCATCTTTAAGGGATCAAAATACACGTTTGATTTACTGTGCCGTTTCTGCATACGGCCGCACAGGCCCCGCAGCTAACCGTCTTGGCTTTGATCCAGTTGCCCAAGCAGAGAGTGGTTTCATGAGTCTAACTGGCGCCCCTAATGGACCTCCGACGAGGTCCGGGCCAGCTATCATGGATATGTCTACTGCAATGATGGCTTCAAACACAATTTTAGGCGCACTGATGGCTCGAGAACGCACCGGTGAAGGTCAATACGTTGAGGTCTCTTTATTTGATACAGCTGTATTGATGTCTGGTTTTCACTCCATGTTGCACCTTATGACTGGTGGTGTCCCTAGCCGCTTTGGAAATTCAAGCCCAGACAGTGCTCCAATGGACGTCTTTGAAACTGCGGATGGTCCAATTTATATTTCTTGCGCAAATGACCGATCTTTTCATCGCCTTGCTAAAGAAGCACTGGGCCGGCCAGATCTTGCTGAAAATCCAGACTATGCCGAGGGTAAGAACCGAATTCCAAACAAGCTAAAGCTCGCCGAGGTTCTTCGCCCCATATTCAAAACAAAAACAAGAGCCGAATGGTTAGAACTAATGCAGCCTCTTGGCGTTCCAGTAGGGGCAGTTAGAGACTTACAAGAAGTCTTTTCATCGCCCGAGATCATCGGTCGAGATCGCGTGTCTAGTATTCCCGCAGCAAGTGGCAATGGCCATGTGCCCAATATTTCCCCACCTTTTCTATTTGAAGGCACTCCAGTAGCTAATCCTGTGGCAGCTCCAATGGTGGGCCAACACACTGCTAAAATTTTATCGGAGGTGCTACGGTATGACCAAGATCAAATAAAGAGGTTAGCAAACCACGGAGTGGTGCATTTGGGAGACTAATCCATGGTGTTCGAGCTAGAACCTAAACTCAAAATTGGCGTTAATACAATGCATCGTCGTAGCGAGCCCGCTGAAGGGCCTTGGCTACCAAAGATAGATGAACTCGTGCAGATGGTTGAACAGGTCGATCGCTGCGATTTTGATAGTTTATGGGTAGGCGATCACATTTCAATGCCGATACCTTTTCTTGATCCCTTGCAGCAAATTGCGCAAGCAGCCGTTATAAGCCGAAGACTAACCTTTGGGGTGGGTGTTTATCTCCTACCACTCCGAAATTTTGCGCCAGTAGCTAAGCAAGTCTCCACCTTAGACCTGATGACCGAAGGGAGACTAATTTTTGGTGTTGGTGTTGGTGGAGAATTCCCGAAAGAATATGAAGCATCTGGGATCCCTCACTCCGAGCGTGGCGCAAGGCTTTCTGATGGAATACGAGTATTAAAAAAATTTTGGTCTGGCGTCCCAGTCACTCATGAAAGTCCATTTTTAAAATTTGAAAATGTAGCTATGCGGCCCACTCCCTGGCAAAAAGGTGGCCCACCAATCTGGTGCGGTGGTCGTTCAAAACCCGCGCTCCGACGCGCAGCAAGGATTGGGGATGGATGGCACTCTTATGCCATCACATCTGACATGTATCGCGATGGATTAGCCTTAATTAAAGAGACTGCCGAGGAAGTTGGAAGATCGTTCTCCCCATTTGGCACTGGCCATTTGCTCTTCGCCCGCGTGTCCAACGATTATGAAAGTGCACTAGATGAAGCCGCTGATCACCTCTCAACCCGTTATAATATGAATATGAGACCTGCTGCAGAAAGATACGGTGCGATCGGTACACCTCAAGATGTAGCAGAAGCAATCCGAAATTTTTACGAAGCTGGCGTCCGCCATATCACCCTAGACATTGCAGGCGTCTATGAACGGCGTGGTGAGCAGTTAGAAAGATTTTCTTTCGACGTTTTACCTCTTCTGAGAGACCTTAGAAAATAATGAACTTCGCAAACCTGACATTACTTTAGGAAAAACAGTTGACTGCAGAGAACTAGCTTATAACCATCGCTATATCACCTTCTTTGACAGCATCCCCCTCCGCAATCTCAAGATCGTTTACCACGCCGGCGTGAGGTGCTTCGTAAGGCACTTCCATCTTCATAACTTCCATTATGAATAACATTTGACCTTCTTCAACCGTATCGCCCTCAGCCACAAGTAACTTCCAGACATTGCCATCAGTTTCTAATTCTATTTCAGTCGCCATTTTCTCGGCCCTTCTTATTATCCCGCTACTTAAGCTTCTCTATCCCACATAAAACAACGATAAACCCCAAAAGAGGTAATCTAGAAGCAGTTATGGGAAATTTTCTCTACCAACACTTGACGCTTTCTAAAGTTTTTAATTCCCTGCGAAAGATCAAACACTCTCAAGCGTGGTGTTAGTTAAAACTTTAAAAATCCTCACCATCAACTTGATGCACTTCAACTACATAACCAGCAGGGTCGTAGAAAAAAATTTGTCGCCAACCAGTCATAGCCCAGTCACCAAAGTCAGAATAGGGAACACCCTTTTCTTCTAAACGCGCGATGAAAGCATCCATATCATCCGTCCGAAATGCGATATGTCCCCGCTCCACTGGGTTTACGGCCTGACCGGTTCGGAAACCGATCTTTAGGTCTTTTTCTGCTAAATGCATCTGGATGTTTCCATCCGTCATAAAAGAAACGGCCCCAGGATAACCTTCATCTAGTTTACGCTTTTCTGACATCCCAGGTTCATCTTTGAGATCCAAAATATCTCGGTAGAACGCGTCTAGCTCAGGCACAGAAGTATGCACCAGATTAATGTGATGAAGTTTTAATCTCATAGAAAATCCTAGCGTCTGGTCTTTTTTAGCTGAGGTTACAATACGGAAATTATCGATGAAAGAAAGCACTTAACAGTCAATTGTCAGGATAATAAAGGAGAAGCCAAATTCACATTCTTGAACGGACTAATAACGCCTTCCCCTTCCTCGAGATGCTTTTTTTCTAGCTCCTGCCGCACCAGTCGCATTGTCCATCGCAGCCTCAGCACCCTTTGGCTTAGAATTGGGTAAACGCCGTTTCTTCAAATCAACCGAAGTACTTATGGTGGGACGTGACCTCAAGCTAGCCGCATCGCCATTCTCAAGGCCAAGGTCCAATGACTGCAAACGCTTAATTTCATCTCGTAGACGCGCTGCAGTTTCGAATTCTAGATCCGCAGCCGCATCGCGCATTTGTTTCTCTAGATCTGCAATGGTTGTTTGCAAATTATGCCCAGTTAGAGGCCCATCATTGTCCAATCCTGTAGAGACTGTAAGGCTATCCCGAGCGTAAACAGTCTGAAGGATATCCGCTATTTCTTTTCTAACTGTTTCAGGTGTGATGCCATGCTCTTTGTTGTAAGCTAGTTGACGTTCTCGGCGTCGCTCCGTCTCTTCGAGCGCTCTCCCCATGCTTTCGGTTATTTTGTCAGCATATAAAATCACGCGCCCATCCACATTTCGGGCAGCACGACCAATAGTCTGTATTAAAGAAGTAGTAGACCGAAGATAACCTTCTTTATCAGCATCCAAGATTGCTACTAGGGCACATTCAGGTATGTCGAGCCCTTCTCGAAGCAAGTTTATTCCTATCAGTATATCAAACGCTCCAAGCCGGAGGTCACGAATAATTTCTATACGTTCCAGTGTTTCAACATCCGAATGCATATAACGCACACGCAATCCTGCTTCATGCATATACTCGGTTAGATCCTCCGCCATACGCTTAGTGAGGGTAGTAACAAGGACGCGTTCACCCTTAGAAGCAGCCTGTCGACATTCATCAATTAAGTCGTCAACTTGTTTATCTGTTGGCCGAATGAACGTCGGTGGATCAACTAACCCTGTAGGGCGAACGACTTGTTCTGTTACTATGCCTTGGGTCTTCTCTAATTCCCATGGACCAGGAGTTGCAGAGACATATACCGACTGCGGTCGCATCGTCTCCCATTCCTCAAACTTCAATGGCCGATTATCTACGCAAGACGGAAGCCTAAAGCCGAAATCCGATAATGTGGACTTCCGCGCAAAATCTCCTTTGTACATGCCACCAACCTGAGGAACTGTTACGTGGCTCTCATCTACAAATAGAAGGGCATCATCCGGAAGGTACTCAAAAAGTGTTGGTGGCGGGGCCCCTGCCGGGCGTCCCGTTAAATAGCGCGAATAATTTTCAATTCCGGCGCATGATCCAGTAGCAGCCATCATTTCAATATCGAAATTTGTACGCTGTTCCAGACGCTGTGCTTCGAGAAGTTTTCCGTGGCGGCCGAGCTCTTCAAGCCTTTGAGTCAACTCTTTACGAATACCCTTAATCGCCTGGTCAAGTGTGGGCTTTGGAGTGACATAATGGCTATTAGGATACACTCGCACACGCTCAAATTCGCCTGTCCGCTGACCGGTGAGAGGATCAAACTCACTTATAGATTCCAGCTCATCTCCAAAGAAGCTAAACCGCCAGGCTCTATCTTCCTGATGCGCAGGAAAAAGTTCAACTGTATCACCCCTGGCACGAAAAGCACCTCTGAAGAATGCAGCATCGTTGCGGCGGTATTGAAGCTCAACAAATTTCCTCAACAATTGCTGTCTATCAAATCGATGGCCGGTTTTTATGTCTAACGCCATCCCGGAGTAGGTTTCCACTGCTCCGATACCATATATGCAAGAAACTGAAGCAACGATGATCGTATCTCGTCGTTCCAAAAGCGCACGAGTTGCAGCGTGGCGCATCCGATCAATCTCTTCATTAATCGAGGCTTCCTTTTCAACATACGTATCAGTGCGGGGCACATACGCCTCTGGCTGATAATAGTCGTAGTAGGAAACAAAATATTCCACGGCATTATTGGGAAAGAAACTTCGCATTTCCGCATAGAGTTGAGCGGCCAGGGTCTTGTTAGGTGCTAGGACTAGTGAAGGCCGCTGCAAATGCTGAATTACTTGAGCAACCGTAAATGTTTTGCCTGAACCAGTAACACCAAGGAGCACCTGATCTCTCTCGCCCTGGTTTAATCCAGAAGTCAGCTCTTCGATTGCATTGGGTTGGTCACCCGAAGGGGCAAAATTAGAGGCAAGATCGAAAGGCTGCGCATCAGCTAACTCAAGCGGAGGACGCTCAAAACGAGTGAGATCAAGAAGAATAGGATCAGACGATGTTTTCGACATGTTTTAGAAATTAGCCTGCAGTTGCATTAGGTCCAACTAATTTTCAGCCTCTTCGGATTGATACCCTATTTTTTTAAGGTATTCACTTTTGCAATTAAAAGTGGTTAAGCCCCGCCAAATAAACAGATCCACATATTTTTAGGAGATTTATAGTAACCATGCTCTATGGAGATGGGCCTCATGTAACCAAGAAAAACAGCAACTTAATGCTTGCTGCTAGGACACAAACAGGTAACCATCTTGTTTGATACATGACATCTCTACGGCGCAAGCTATCCCATGAAATTTTTTGAGAAATTACGAAGTCTACCATCAGGTGCTCAAGGTATTATCCTGATGCTTTTTGGGGTGGGCATCATAACGATTAATGATGCGTTGATGAAACTAGCTAACGAAGACCTACCTTTGGGAGAAACACTTGCGATTAGGGCCGCATTTGTTTGGATACCAATCACAATTCTAGCTTGGCGAGCTGGCGGAAAAAGTTCTCTGAAAGTTTACGATTGGAAACGGCAACTAAGTCGCGGCGGTTTATTAATCTTCTCAAGCTGGTGCTTCTTTCTAGGCCTCCAATCCCTTCCGCTAGCACAAGCTATTGCAATCTCATCGGTCGGCCCACTTTTTCTAACAATGTTGGCAGCTCCATTTCTAGCTGAGAAAGTGGGCTGGCGGAGATGGACGGCTGTTTTCATCGGCTTCATTGGAGCAATGATCATCATCCAACCAGGTGGTGAGAGCTTTGTCTGGGCCACCCTTTTCCCACTAGGTGCCGCCCTAGCTGGCGCGGGAAGAGATGTATTGCAACGCCAAATGAGTTTAGAGCGCGAGAGCACTATCGCCATTCTTGCTGTCTCAACCACTTGCGTAGGAATTTCTGGGCTTGCAACTATTCCCTTCGCTTGGAAGACCCCAAGCTTTAGTGGTTTGTGTCTAATTGCAACCGCAGCTATCCTTCTTGGCGTTGCACATTATTTAATGATGGAAGCCCTACGACTGGCAGAGGCAGCAACGATCGCACCTATAAGATATACTAACTTTTTATGGGCGACACTCTGGGGACTTTTAATTTGGGGCGCATTGCCTGTGCCTACCACATGGTTAGGGATCAGCATAATTGCAGCATCTGGAATATATATTTTACACCGAGAGACATTAAAAATTAGACTGGACAGTAATTCTTAATAATAACACTCAAGGATACTTAAGTCCTAGTACCTATACCCAATAGCTACTCCAAAAGACCAGGCGTCCAAGTCACCCGGAGTAACCGATGTACCACCACCAAAATTTTTTGAAGCAGCCGTGTCCGCATAAATATAGTCACCACGGAAACTGACATAAAAATTTTCATCAATGTCCAAACTAACACCTAACGCGGCTGATGACGCTACTCGCCTATCGCCATCGTCAATAAAACCAATACCAATACCGATGAAGGGCTGAACGCCGTCAAGGTCAAAATCATAGTAGATATTTCCTAGATAGATCTCGGCATCAAAATCCTCTCCTCCTAGCGCAACACATGTTCCGGAGTCCGCACAAATTTGATCAGGTTCAAATGAGGTGGTTATTACCGAAACTCCCACTCGGAGGCTTGTGCCGGCAACATTTTTAATTCCAAGCTCACCTCCATAGGCCAAATTTTCTTGGTCCCACTGGATATCACCAGATGAAGCTACGCCAGCTAGGGTGCCAGACCAATTTGAATCGTAGGGCGCAATAATTCCTAAGCGCCCCTCAAAATAAGGCCTATTTTCTTGCTGAGTGGCTTCTTGTGCTCTTATTTCAAACGCTAAAACAGAAACAAAAATTCCAAAAATCGCAGCAAATGAGCGCATAAGGTTCGGTCCTACAGATGATGAGCTGAGCCCAATCGTTGAAATAAAGACATGTTTAAATCGAATAATCAGATAGATTTTTTAGAGACTTCAGATGTTACACGAAAAGAGACATTTGTTTAAACCCTGGCTCTAAACTGTGTATTCAGGAAGGAACACAGCGCAGAACTCTGACGTCATATACAGGGTGTTCGAGGGGAGAAATCGCTGGACTTGAAGCAAACATCCAACCTTGAAAAATTAAGTCTTCGGAAGAAGTTTTAGCATCAGTTATCTCAAGGAAGGCGGCCGCCTCAGGCGGTTCTTCAGGAGGACGATTATAGCAGGTTGAAACTTTTATTATGAGCCCACCAAATTGGCTCGATTGCCCATTCATCACCCTAATTTCAGAGACGCGAGCGGTTATCTTATCTAATCCTTGAATTATAGCACCTGGCATCAATTGGTATTCCGCAACTGCCGGATTACTCAAGAAAGCAAAACCAGCGGCCCAAAATATTTTTCGCCAACTCATTGCTTGTTGTTATCGCCCTCGGCTCCAAACATAAACTTTCCTATAAGCTGTTCTAAACTCACTGGCGATTGGGTGAAGCGAATTTCGTCTCCATCCGAAAGCATTGCACTATCACCACCGGGAGTGAGCGCTAGAAACTTACCTCCTAACAAACTTTCACTGATGATTGCTGCCGAACTATCGGCTGGCAAGCTCACAGAATGGTCGATTTCCATTTCAACTAACGCGAAATAGGTTTCGCGCTCTAGCGAAAGTGATTTTACTTGTCCAACTCGGATTCCACTCATTCGGACTTCAGATCCTGCTTTGAGGCCTTCAATTCTATCAAACCGCGCTAAAACCTTGTAACCCGACACACTCCCAATATCGGCTGCCATGTAAGAAAATGCGAGGAAGCCAACAGCTGCTGCTATGACTAGCGCCCCGATAACCGTTTCAAGAGCATTTCTTCGCATTACATTCCTATTCTGGCTGCCAGGGTTCGTAATCCCCCGTCGCTGCGGCGCGCTTGCCTCCCATGTAGTCATGTCCGGGTGGCCTGTACGCCGCTGCACTTCCAGTTCGGTTCGGCTGGTGCTCTTTGGCGAAGGTGGGTGGGTTGGCCCACTCAGTTGGGATCTTATCGACTGACTTGTGTAACCAAGCATGCCATTCAGCCGGTACAGATGATGCCTCGACAGCATTCGCAAATACTACCCAGCGTTTATCTTGAGACGTATCCTTATGCCTATAATAGACGTTACCAAACGGATCATCTCCTACCCGTTCACCAAACCGCCAAGTATAAAAACGCGTACCGATTGACGTCATAAATTATCCAACTCCAAGAGTATAAACCCGGATTTTCTCTGAATATGGCTGATGGCTCCTCCTTCGTCCAGAGCTTAGCCCTCTTGATGAATTTGCCGCTCGCGGAGCGTTACAGAAAATCGCCAACAGTCTCAATATAATTTTACCGGATTTTGTGGTTGCGCTAAATACCCCGCCCTAGTTACATACATAATGTTGCGTTTTCCACTTTGTAGAATACTATAGGTAGATTACGATTGTGGTGTCGAACATCAGACTAGCTAGATATAGGGGGCGCCGAATTATGCGCATCGAACGTAAGTTTACAAAGTCCGGGACGTCTCCATACACGGATATTCCATTTCGCTCTGCGACTAGCGAGATCCGAAATCCAAACGGTGGACTAGTGTTCAGTGCTGCTGACATCGATGTTCCAGAGAAATGGTCTCAGGTAGCAGTCGATGTGCTAGCTCAAAAATATTTCCGCAAAGCTGGCGTGCCAAAACGCCTGCAAGCTGTAGTTGAAAAAGATGTCCCTTCTTTCCTACAACGCCGGCAAGCTGATACCGACGCAATGTCTCTCCTGCCAGAGGCAGATCAATTTGGCGGCGAAGATGATGCCAGGCAGGTCTTCGACCGCCTTGCTGGCGCTTGGACTTATTGGGGCTGGAAAGGCGGCTATTTCGAGTCGGAAGATGATGCAAAAGCCTTCTTCGACGAAATGCGCTACATGCTTGCCAACCAGATGGCCGCTCCCAATTCTCCACAGTGGTTTAATACTGGTCTCCATTGGGCTTATGGCATCGACGGACCGTCCCAAGGCCATTTCTATGTAGACCCAGAAACTGAGGAAATGACCGCTTCCCACTCAGCCTATGAGCGCCCTCAACCTCACGCATGCTTTATTCAATCAGTGTCAGACGATCTGGTTAATCCGGGCGGGATTATGGATCTTTGGGTTCGTGAGGCACGTCTCTTTAAATATGGATCAGGAACAGGCGCAAACTTCTCGGCTTTGCGCGGAGAGGGCGAAAACCTCTCAGGAGGCGGCAAGTCATCTGGCCTAATGAGTTTCCTTAAAATTGGAGACCGTGCCGCTGGTGCCATTAAATCTGGCGGAACAACTCGCCGTGCAGCCAAAATGGTTACGGTGGACGTGGACCACCCAGACATTGAAACATACATTAATTGGAAGGTGGTAGAGGAGCAGAAAGTAGCTGCTCTGGTTGCAGGTTCCAAACTAACACGCAAGACTTTGAATGGTATCCTCGAAGCTTGTAGTGACGCTGAGTCAGCTGGCGACGCTGCATTTGATCCAGCGGTAAATCACCCTCTTAAACTGGCTATAAAAGCTGCGCGAAGGGCTTGCGTACCTGAAAATTATATCCAACGCACAATTCAGCTTGCACGCCAGGGTGTTGAGGGCATTGATTTCAGAGAATACGACACGGATTGGGATTCAGAGGCCTATCTTACAGTTTCCGGTCAAAACTCGAATAACTCTGTTCGACTCACAAATGACTTTCTTGCAAAAGCTGAGGCCAATGATGATTGGGATCTGATTGAGCGAACAACAGGCAAAGTTTCAAAGACAATTTCTGCCAAAGACCTCATGGACAATATAAGCCATGCAGCATGGGCGTCTGCAGATCCCGGCGTGCAGTTTGATACCACAATCAACGAGTGGCACACCTGTCCAGTATCTGGGCGTATCAACGCTTCAAATCCTTGCTCAGAGTATATGTTCCTTGATGACACTGCATGTAACCTCGCCTCCATCAACTTGATGGCGTTCCGGAAGGAAGATGGGTCATTTGATATCGATGGGTTCCGTCACGCTTGCCGACTTTGGACCGTTGTGCTGGAAATCTCTGTACTGATGGCACAATTCCCGTCCGAGGAAATTGCCCTGGGCTCATACGATTTTCGTACTCTTGGCCTTGGATATGCAAATATCGGCGGCCTCCTTATGGCGGCAGGACTGCCATACGATTCAGATGAGGGCCGAGCTGCCGCAGGCGCAATTACAGCAGTGATGACAGCCGTGTCATATGAAACATCTGCTGAAATGGCATCAGAATTGGGGCCATTTCGCCGATTTGAGGAAAATAAAGCAGAGATGCTCCGGGTTATTCGTAATCACCGTAGGGCGGCGCACTCAGCAACAGACTATGAAGGACTAACAATAGCTCCGGTCGCCCTGGATTCTGCAGCGATACCATTTGCTGGTCTTGCTGAAGCTGCAAAGGAAGCCTGGGACAAAGCTTTAGAAAAAGGCGAGGCCCATGGTTATAGAAATGCACAAGCGACCGTAATAGCACCAACCGGCACGATTGGTCTGGTGATGGACTGCGACACAACCGGAATTGAGCCAGACTTTGCACTAGTAAAATTCAAAAAACTTGCTGGAGGTGGGTATTTCAAAATCATCAACCGGATGGTTCCTACTGCTCTCGACACTCTCGGGTATACCTCCTCACAAATAGAACAGATCACTCGCTACGCGGTGGGACATGGGTCGTTGAAAGAGGCGCCTGAGGTCAACCATGAAAATCTGGGTAAATTAGGGTTCTCGGCCGAAAAATTAGAAATAGTAGAGGGTCAGCTTGCGAGCGCGTTTGATATTCGCTTCGTCTTCAACCGCTATTTGTTAGGAGATGACTTCTGTAAATCAGAATTGGGCTTTACAGATGCCCAACTGGACAGTCCAGACTTCGATATGCTTTCAGCTCTCGGGTTTTCAAAACACGCTATTGAAGCCGCCAACGAACACGTCTGCGGGACAATGACCCTTGAGGGAGCCCCTGACCTTAAAGATGAGCATTTAGCAGTATTTGATTGCGCCAATAGATGTGGAAAGAAAGGCCAGCGCTATCTTTCCGCAGATAGTCATATTCGCATGCTGGCCGCAGCCCAACCGTTCATTTCAGGAGCTATTTCCAAAACCATCAATATGGACAATGCAGCCACCGTTGAAGATTGTAAGGAAGCCTACATGCTTTCTTGGCGTCTAGGTCTTAAAGCAAATGCATTGTATCGAGATGGTTCAAAACTCTCTCAACCCCTGGCAGCGATCGCACTTGGCGACGATGACGCTGATATTGAAGAAGAAACCCTTGCGGAAAAAATTGCTGATGCGCCGAATGGTCAACGTGCACAGATGTTGGCAGAACGTATTGTAGAACGCGTAATTGAACGCAAAGTGATTGAACGCAAGCGCCTGCCTCACAGGAGAAAAGGTTATACCCAGAAAGCAAGTGTAGGCGGCCATAAAGTCTATCTTCGCACAGGAGAATACGAAGATGGGCAACTCGGTGAAATCTTTGTTGATATGCACAAAGAGGGTGCTGCGTTCCGCTCACTGATGAATAACTTTGCGATTGCTGTATCCATTGGCCTTCAATATGGGGTTCCATTAGAGGAATTTGTCGAGGCGTACACTTTCACCCGCTTTGAACCTGCAGGGATGGTAACCGGTAACGACGCAATCAAAATGTCGACCTCGATTCTAGACTATCTATTCCGAGAGTTAGCTATTTCGTACCTTGGTAGGAATGACTTATCCCATGCCGATCCAGCAGACCTAAACCCGGATAGTATGGGAGAAGGTGAAGATGAGAGCGCTCTCGACATGGATTGGCGCGAGCGCAAGGTCGACGAGCTACATCAGGAAACAATGGACGTCGTAAAACGCGTAGCATCCAAAGGGTACGTTCGTGATAATCTCGTGATTTTCACTAATGCAACAGAGAAGAAAGCCGAAAAAGCAATCGAGGAAGCAACCGAAATTGCAAAATCAAGTCTTCCTTCGCAAGGCCAAGCTGAATATGTGACTGAAGCCCGCGCAGCAGCTGCAGGAGGCGGAGTTGGAGTTGTCGCTACTGGAGATGCAGCAGTTGTTTCGGCAATCTCTGCAGGTGGAAGTAATGCAGCAGCTTCAGCGGCTATTGCCAGGCTTAAGGGCTATGAAGGTGACCCTTGCCCAGAATGCGCAAACTTTACACTGGTGCGGAATGGTGTCTGCCTAAAATGTGATAGTTGCGGCGCAACGACGGGATGCAGCTAGGCTGAAGGCAAATTCGATATGGGGGAGAGGAAGAAATATAACCTCTCCCATTGCTGGAAACACAAAAGATTTGCTGATCTCTTTAGCCTTAACCAAAAAATCCTAGCGCTACATTAGCCCATAGCTCTGGTGTATTAACGGCCGCAAAATGTCCTGTAGGCAGTTCCACGAATTCTGCCCCTTGGATGTGAGAGGCTATAGTAGCCATATCTTTTGGCGGTAATAGACTATCATCAATACCACCAATAACGAGAGTTGGAGCAACGATTTTAGACAAATTTTTGCGTTCATCCATGCCAGCTAACATTCTGTTGTGACTGGCATAACTGCCGGGGTCATTGGCAATCCATCTTGAACGATAGTTCCGAAAAGCAATTTCGTCGTCACGATATTTCGGCAAATAGGAGCGATCAAGGCTGATATCTACTTGAGCTCTCATCCCCGCCTTCTCAACGTCATCGGCTCTACTGCGCAACATATTTTCTATCCCACTACTTCCACCGATAGCTGGACTTGAAACAACTAACCGATTTACCCGTGACGGCTCCCGCGCCGCGAATGCTAAAGCCAAACCGCCCCCTAAAGCTGTACCCGCTATATCAACCGTCTCAGATATTCCCAGGCCATCAAGCAAGGCACTCAAGTCTGCAACTAGGTCGCAAACCGATAATTCTCCTCTGATCTTCTCAGATTGGCCGGCACCACGCCAGTCCCAACGCAAGATTCGACGGGTCTGCATCAATGGCATTGCACGGTCCCAGCTGGAAACGCTCCCACCTAACTCATGAATTAAGACGAGCGGTTTTTGGGCCTTTGGTCCATCCAATACATAATGCAGCTCTACACCATTGGCTTCCATCCAACTCATAACTCACCTCCAATATTTTAATGCCGTGCCTCTTAGAAATTTCAAAATACAAACCAAGAAAACATCTATGAATGCCGAGTACGAGACTTTGGTGGCTTAGCTGTTCTGGGATCTTCTGGCCAAGAGTGCTTGGGATAACGACCACGTAATTCAGCTCGCACCTGTGTATAGGAACCTGTCCAAAAACCAGGAAGGTCACGAGTAGTCTGCTGCGGACGACGCGCTGGTGATAGCAAGCGTATCAGCAAGGGTTTCCCAGATATTGTTGGATGCGAAATAACACCAAAAAGTTCCTGAATTACAACGTCTGTAGCTGGCCCGTTCGGATCACTGTAGTCAATTGTTATGGTCCGGCCATTTGAAAGCAAAACCTTATCGGGTGCTTCTATTTCGAGACGTTGGAGATCGTCCCAATTCAGAAGGCTTTTCAAGCCTTTCAAAAGGTGTTCGTTCCTAATACCACTTATGCCTTTTGCAGACCCCACAGCAATAGGCAGCCAGCTGGCAGCCGACGCCACAAGAGCTCTTTCATCCAACTTTTCAGGGAACAGAAATGAAGCCCTTGCCCGCCATGACAGCACAGCCTGAGACCAAGGCAGTATAGATAGCCCGTGGGCTTCAAACGCTTTTCTCAAACCGTCGGTTACATCTTCAAAGGTTACAGACTCGGGCTGGCTGTTAATAGTTATCCTGCCAAAGCGTTTTTCCGTTCTAACCCTAATATCACCACTGGCTTTGTCAAAAATAACTATGCGGTTATTTTTTATGTTATCTTGCATCAAGGACTCAGCATCACTCGGTTTAATAGGAGCTGCCGCCAGAATTCGTGCTCCCGCCGCATGACCCGTTCCATCTGCAATCAGAAGCCATTTTTCATTCGCAAGAGGGTCTGTTTCTTCCAACCAGGCTTGGCGACCATTAGCCATTTGATAGCGTCCTGGCACGTTCAAAGCTTTAGCAAGCCGATCAGGCCAAGCCCGAGCAAGTACAAAGCCAGCACGCTCGACATCAATTACTTCATTGGTGTGACCTAATATATCTGCCATCCTGGTTACCAGTTTTCTGGCTTCAAATAGGCGCTTACTTTTATCGCTTCCTAAGCGGGTAAGTCGTTGACGTAAGTCTATGCTTTTACCTCCAAGTCCCCTCTCTGAAATGAGCACTGCAAGGCTCACAGCAAGCAAAACTTCTTCATCTGCTTGAGAAGAAATTATCATATGTGCGAGTTTTGGGGCTGTTGGAAATAATAAGATCCGCCGACCATGCTCAGTAAGCCGGCCGTCTGCTAAAGCGCCAATTTCAGTTAATTCCATCCTTGCTGAACGAAGCGCAACGAGAGACGGAGGATCAAGCCAGGCGAGCTGATCTGGGTTTTCGACACCCCAATCAGCAAGCACGAGAGCCACAGAAGTTAAATCTGCATCTAGAATTTGTGGGACTGGAAAAGCTTTCAATCCTCGCGTCTCGGGCTCATCCCACAGACGATATGCTACACCTTTTTCTAACCTCCCAGCCCTGCCTCTTCGCTGCTCAATCGATGATAAAGTAGCCCGCTCTGTCACAAGCCGAGTTAAACCAACCGCTGGATCAAACTTTGGCACACGAGACAGACCACTATCGATGACTACACGGATATCCGGGATTGTAAGACTAGTTTCTGCAATTGCTGTCGCAAGTACTACCTTGCGGCGGCCGTCTTTTAGCTCTCTAACAGCCACATCTTGTTTAGAAACATCAAGCCCTCCATGAAGTGTAAGCAAGGCGATATCCGGGCCTAAGTTAGCCAGTCGATCTGCCACTGCAGCAATCTCACGTTGCCCCGGCAAGAATACCAAGATACCTCCCAGTTGATCTCTTAGAGCAAGTTGGACTGCCGCCGCCACGGAAACTTCCAATTGGTCCTGCTGACGTCTACCAAGGTAGAACGTATCGACAGGAAACATTCGTCCCTCTGAGCGGACTACATGCCCAGCCAATAATTTTGGCAGGCGTTGGTCATCGAGAGTTGCAGACATCGGCATGAGACGAAGGTCAGGTCGAAAACCAGATCTGGAATCCAATGCAAGCGCTAGACTTAAATCTGCTTCCAAACTGCGTTCATGGAATTCATCAAAAAGAACGATTGCCACATCTAAAAGTTCGGGATCTGCAATAATTCGTCGGAGAAAAACACCCTCCGTCATTACCTCTATGCGAGTTTTAGAGGAAACTTTGTTTTCCATCCTGACCCGATAACCAACTGTCTGTCCTACTTGCTCGCCAATAATTTCAGCCATTCGGGCCGCGGCTGAACGAACTGCAATGCGTCGAGGAGATAGCATTATAATTCGCTTGCCTTGGGTCCATGCAGCGTCCAAAAGCGCTAAAGGAATTGCAGTCGATTTTCCTGCCCCAGGGGGAGCCACCAGAACTGCATTACTTCCCTGAGCCAGCACATCCATTAGTTCAGGAAGGATTTCATGAATTGGAAGGCGAACAGCCACTCTCAGTCCAAATACTTATATTAGTTGGCCGTGAAACCTGCATCTACATAAAGCATTTGTCCTGATATATATCGCCCAGCTTCAGAGCAAAGCATCACTAATGCCCCATGCATATCTTCGGTCACACCATTACGTCCAATAAAGGTCCGCTCAGCGTTTCCTCTCCAGCGCTTTTCATCAGCGACCACTGGAGCTGTTAACTCTGTCGCAAAAAACCCAGGACAAATAGCATTCACCGTAATCCCGAAAGGTCCCCAATCCTTAGCCATTGCTCGAGTGAGGCCTGCAACGCCTGACTTACATGCGGCGTAAGCAGTGGTTCCAGGAAGAGCGTGGCTCGTTGTTATTGAGCCAATATTTATTATCCGCCCCCAGCCCTTTTCTTTCATTCCTGGCACGAATTGCTGCGCTACATGTAGAGGCGCCATCAACTGAACCTTTATCACATCCAAAAATTCTTGGGGTGTTAGATCTTCAGCCTGCTTACGCACAGTATTACCAGCTACGTTAACAACGATATCAGGTGCCCCAAATACATTATTTGTTTGCATCGCCATTTCTGGCAGGGACTGATGATCTCCAACATCGCAGACAACGTAAGATGCGTTATCGGCACCAAGCTCTGCCACCAAATCTTTCAGACGATCTTCACGTCGAGCAGATACAACAACTTTACCACCCGCCTGAACTATAGCTGAAGCGAAGGATCTTCCAATTCCACTCGAGGCGCCAGTAACGACCGCAACCCGTTCTGATAAATCAAAAGCAGCTAGACCTTGAGGCAAAACTGGAACAATTGTCTCTTGCATCCAGAAGCCTACTCCGCAGCCTGAATATCAGGCAATGGTTGACCATTTACTCGTGTCTCACCGCGTTGATTATCAACAACTACGTGCGTATCAAAAAATAGAATTTCTGGCTTCGCACCAAACTTATCAGCCAGCATTTCCTGTCGTTCTTTTGTGAACCACGCCTCAGCTGCTGCCCTGTTTTCCCAGAGGTACACTCCCCCAGTGCCAGTATCGCCATTTAAATAATGCTTAGAAATCAATCCCTTGCCAGCAAGATCTCGATAAATTGGTGCAGTGCTAGTTCCGCTAGAAATAGCTTGATCTTCAGAGCGTTTTGGCAAAGGAAATTGAACAATCACCAGACAATTCGTCATCGGCTACACCTCCATTACTTGGCACCGTGAGGCGTTAAAATCTGACGAACAGTTTTTACGTCTTGCAGCTTATCAAAGCCCTCGTTCACCTGATCAAACCCGATGTATCCGTCAATAAGTCGATCAACCGGAAGACGTCCTTGCTCATACAAACTGATGAAACGAGGGATGTCACGAACAGGAACACAAGAACCCATATAACTTCCTCGAATTGCCTTCTCTTGAGAGACGAGATCGCTTTGGTTGAAAGAAAATTCAGCTGCCGAGGGGGACAATCCTGCAGTAACCACAGATCCACCATAACGCGTGACAGCATAGGCCGTATTCATTGCTGGAATTGTACCGGCCAGATCAAAAGCGAAATCAACACCGCCACCAGTAATTTGTCTGACCTGATCTACTGCATCTGCATCACGAGCATTTACTGTGTGTGTTGCACCCAATTGACGCGCAAGACCGAGTTTTGAATCTTCAAGATCAATAGCAACGATTTTCTCAGCACCGCCAAGTTTTGCACCTAGGAGGCCATTCAGGCCAACACCACCCAAACCTATAATGGCAACACTATCGCCAGGCAGAATACGTGCAGTGTTAATGACCGCGCCAACACCTGTCATAACCGCACAGCCAAAAAGGGCAGCATCTGCAAGCGGAATAGATTTATCTACAACAACGACACTACCTCTATCTGAGACTGCATATTCTGCCATACATGAAACGCCCGAATGGTGAGACACACGTTCGCCGTTAGCATCTCGGATGCGACTATGGCCAGACATAAGATCGCCGGCACCCTTTGTTGCTGCCGCGGTTTCACAAACTTGGGGACGGCCTTCTAGACAGCGCCGACAACGGCCGCAGGATGCAGAGAACTGAAACACAACGTGATCGCCCACGTTAATATCATTAACGGCAGATCCAACTTCTACTATTTCTCCGGAACCCTCATGACCTAGCACCATTGGAACAGGCCTGGGCCGGTCACCATTTAAAACTGATAGATCAGAATGGCAGAGACCTGCCCCAGCAATCTTTACTACAACTTCATTTGGCCCTGGGGGGAGTAACTCCACTTCCTCTACTGAAAGCGGCATTGACTGGGCGAAAGGCCTTGGCGCGTCAGTTTTTCTTAAAACTACAGCTTTACAACGGATACTCATGGCAAATGTCCCCCAAAGACACAGAAAAAATTTAATGCGATAGCCTAAGCGTGTTCTTATCACGGGGGAAGAGACTAATTTTCACCCTCTCCTGACCTTTGTTTAATCCTGATTTTCAGGCTCTTCGCGTATTATAGCTTGACCACATATTACGCGTCCTTTTACAGCATCAAATGTAAGTTGCGGGTCACCAAATAATTCCCAACCCTCATTAATGGCTTCTGTTACCCTGTCGCAAAAGCTACGGTCATCAGGACCCGTTAAAAAGCGGTATCGGCGCATGCTGACCCTCATTAAAAAATTAAATTACAATTAAGGTTACATCACCATTTCAAAGATTACTCAAACCCAAACATCAAAATCTGTCAGATCGAAGAGACTTTTGTTCTAACGATTAAAATTTAACCTTTTAAAAAAGCACGAACCTCACTCACAGCCTCTGCTAAACCAAGCCTTATTGGTGAAGCCCCATTAGGAAAACTATGGAATAAACGCGAAGGAGTTTGCCCATCCAAAATCACATAACAGCCTTTGTCGTCAAACCGCCGAATTAGTCTTCCAAAAGCTTGTGTAAGTCTCAGTCGTGTAATTCGATCATCAAACTTTCGTCCTCCAAAATGAGCTCGCCTGGCCTTATGAAGAATATCAGGCCTAGGCCATGGAGCTCTTTCGAAAACTATAAGCCTCAGTGACCTTCCCGGAACATCAACACCGTCTCTCACAGCATCTGTCCCCAATAAGCACGAATTTTCTTCAGAACGAAAAATTTCTATGAGGTCCGCTAAAGCCATTTTATCTACATGCTGAGAATAAAGATTTAACCCTTCAGCTTCTAATGCCCCAGCCATCCGACTGTGGGTCTCCCGCAGACGATTGACAGCCGTAAAAAGGCCCAAAGCACCGCCTTCAGACGCTAAAAAAAGCTGCCGATAAGCGGCTGCAACATCCTCTGGCCGATTCCGATTCACATCAGTTACAACAAATACCCGGGCCTGCTGGCCATAATCGTAAGGGCTAGCAGCACGCGCTCGGATAGCAGGGCGTGACAGGTGTATAGCGCCCGTGCTGGCCTCCGCCGCATTCCACGAAGCCTCTAGATCTTCTCCTCCATCCGTTAATGTTGCTGATGTGATAACCGCGCCATGCGCACTTTCCAAAACAGCATGGGCAAAGGGTTTCGAAGGATCGACCCAATGTCGGTGCATTCCCAAGTCACGCAATTGTCCATCGACTTGATCGGCCTGCAGCCAATCTACGAACTCTGGTAAGGCTTCACTCTTCAATGATGTAAGCATATCCAACCAAGAACTGAGTTGGTTCGTTCTGCGAAGCAAAGTCCTAGCTATACCTTCAATACGCTGACGCGTTTGTGTTTCTAACACATCTGCCTCTAGGTCTAGTCGTCCCAAAAGACGAAAACGCAGTCGTTGAAGAGGACTAATCATAGCGCCGAACGCCAATTCTAGAGATGCCGCCGAATTAATTATTTCAGGAAGAGCTGGACGCACCTCAGTTTCAAGTGTGTATCGTGACGTTTTATCAACTGCGCGGGCTAAAATCTGGCTATAAGCCGCAGCCAAAAAACCTTCCAAAGCCCCTACCGGCCTACCCTCTACAACTCGTAGAAGCCATCCATCCCCCGGCAAAGAGTTTGCGCCCTCAAGTATAATCTCTAAGCAATCTTCAGCCTCACTACGAGCCTCGGGCGGATCAGCAGGTAAAATCTCCTCCAAGCGCGATCGAAGCCCACGAGCCCGCCCACTTCGCCCCTCTGCTCCAACTAACCACCTCCGGAACTCTCTAGCCTCTAACCCTGTGAGGGCAGCTGAGAAAGCACTATCGGCTGCGTCAAAAACATGATGACCTTCATCAAATATATAACGAGTTGGTGTGTGAGAATCATCAAGACCACCCAGTGCCGCCTGGGCCATTACCAAGGCATGATTAGCAACCACTAAGCGTGCACGACGCGCTCGTCTAACACTCCTTTCTATGAAACATTTTTGATAGTGTGTGCAGGCTGCATAGATGCACTCGCCGCGCCTATCGGCGAGACCAATGGTGATTCGGGGACTGGCAAGATCAGACAACCAGCCTGGCATATCTCCACCAACGAGATCCCCATCGCGGCTTGCAGAAGCCCAGCGAGCCATTAAAGCAAGACCAACCGCATCCTCAGGATAACGCCTGACTGACCGAGCAGATTCTTCAAAATTCAAAAGACAAAGGTAATTTTCTCGTCCCTTACGAATGACCACATGAGCCTGCTTTTCAGCAGAAATTGGGAAAAGCTTATCAAGTTCGTCATCGATTTGACGTTGAAGATTTCTCGTGTAAGTAGCAATCCAAACAGGTGCCCCGTTTCGTTCGGCCCATAGGCTTGCAGGTGCCAAATAACCAAGCGTCTTACCGACACCTGTTCCAGCTTCAGCTAGAACAACGTCTGGAGCGGTTGCATCTTCACGCGGCTGAAATGCAGCAGAGCATGCGCTGGCATAATCAGATTGCTGTGGCCTGGTTTCGGCATTTTCACCAAGCATCGACGATAGACGTTGTCGGGCCTCATCTGCAGGTACAGGATTGGAGCTTGGTTCACCTTCAGGGGCATCTTCTCGCCACACGGGCAGGCGTCGCCAAATTTCAAAACCTCTCCCTGTTGCCTTGGTAGCGGGCGCTCCAGTGGCCTCAAGCGCCCTCGCAACTGCTGGTGACCATGGCCAACCTGCCTCTGTCATTATGCCAACAAGGTCAGCTAAATCAGCATCAGCTTCGGAGTTAGATAATTCCGCAAGCAGGAGACGCGCCGCCTCAGGTAGAATGGTGACTTGCTCATATAGATCTTTAGGTCTTCGTAAACCCATAGTTTCTGCCACCCCAGCTGGTGTTGGCAGACAAAATCGAGCTGGACGCACAAAGGCATAGAGAGACAACAAGTCAAAGGCAGGAAAAGGCCCCATGCCAAGGCGATTGGCAACGCTTGGCATATGAACTACGAAAGGTCTTTGTTCCGCAGCTTTGGATGCAGCCTCTTGAAGTGAGAGTTTTTCAATTTGACCGTCACTAGAGAGCCAAACGGCAGCCCTATGACCAACAGCAAGAGCAGGAGGTCTCACGGAGCAGGGTTAGCCTGCGCCCAGCGATCACGAATATTCTTTCTAGTCGCTATCCAAATATCATCCCTAGAAGTGACATGACTGAGGAAGGCATCAAAAGCACCAATTCTCCCCGGCCTTCCAATTATTCGTAAGTGCACACCAAGTGACATCATCTTCGGCGAGCCCGCTTCACCCTCAGCTACTAACCAATCAAAGGTATCAACTGCGTATTTCAGCCAAGCTTCGGGACTGTATGATGGATCGGTCCACATTTTCATATCGTTTGAGTCAAGCGCATAGGGCATGATTACCATAGGTATGTTCTGGTCAGTATTCCAAAATGGTAAATCGTCAGAGTAATCATCCATATGATATGTAAACCCCTCTTCCGCTAAAAGCCGACGGGTGTTTTCGGTTAGTAAATAACGAGAGAGCCAACCATAAGGTCGTTCACCCATCGTTTTCTCAATAGATGCAACGGCAGACTGAATAAACTGACGCTCTGAAGCCTCATCCATATGGAACTGGTGCACCCATCTGTGGCCATGCGCACAAACTTCATGTCCACCAACTGATATTCTGTTTGCTAGATCGGGAGCCCGCTCCAAAGCAACGGCTGCAGCCGTAAATGTAGCCTTAATACCGTATCGTTCTAAGAGGTCCATCACACGTGGTGCGCCTGCCTTGATACCATATTGATAGTTACTTTCATTTCCATAATTACGAATAGATTTCTTAAGCGAAATACCCAATTCATCAACAGGTTCTGGACCACGATCTCCGTCAGCTATACTTGCCTCAGCACCCTCCTCAACATTCACAACAATCGAGAGAGCCAATTTTGCTTCTTTCGGCCAAAGAGACATCTAAACCTCCATATCGCGGGGAAGTATAGCCCCACGCACACCTACCACTCTGTAAGCCAAGCTTGCACCATCAACCACCGCATCTTCTGGCGACTTCCCAAGCATTCGGGCAAAAATATAGCCTGCGTTAAAACTGTCACCAGCAGCCGTGGTATCAATCGGCTCAGGATGCGAAGCGCCTTTGTAACGCACAATTTTTTTATCTACACATAATACAGTCTGGTTATCACCATCCTTAACCACTATTTCTAAAAGACCTTGTTTAGCAATTCGAAGTGCTGTCGCTTCAGGATTTTTGTCCCCATAAAGTGCGCGCTCGTCATCAAAGCTTGGCAGAGCCAGATCAGCCCAACCCAAGCAAACGCTATTCATAGCTTGAGCTTCCTCTTCATCGCTCCAAATACGCGGACGGTAATTACTGTCGTAAGCCAACTTTGCTTTAGCATCACTGGCACGCCGCAAGGCATCTAGAAATATCATTCGACCATCCAGGTCTAAAATTCCCATCGTTATCCCACTAAAATAAATCCAATCATAATCCTTCAAACTGGCAGCCAGGCGTTTACCCTCTTCACCATTAAACATTTGACGCGCGGCGGCTGCACTTCTCCAATAAAAGAAACTTCGTTCACCTAACTTAGAGGTCCGAATCGAATATAAACCTGGCATCTTTCCTGGAATGCGAAGAACATTTTTCACACCAATACCTTCCAGACTCCAAGCGGCAATCATCTCGTCAGAATAAGGGTCATCACCAAGTGCCGTCACGTAGTCAACTTTGATACCTTCCGCTTTACCCAACCGAGCCAAATAAATTGCCGTGTTCAAGGTATCACCACCAAAACCGCGCCCAATGCCAGAGGGGGCGTCAGTTAATTCAATCATGCATTCGCCAACACATGCGATGCGCATATACCAAGTTTCCTTTCATCTAATTGCCTGCTAGCAAGGATGGTCTGACTCTTCGTTGGAATCTAGCGCTATGCCAAAAAAGTTCGAATTGCCAAATAATTCACCGCCAATAATTCCAGTAGTGGTTATAGAAAATGCTGCAAAGGCCCCGGACCTAGCACGAGCACTTTTAGCTGGAGGCATTAAATCCGTAGAGGTCACTCTTAGATCACCAGCTGCAATCGACGCAATAAGAGCAATTTCGACTTTGGTTCCTGAAATTGTCCTAGGAGCGGGAACAATCCTATCTCCCAATCAAATGGATCGGGCAGCCAAAGCAGGAGCATCATTTTTTGTCAGCCCAGGCGCAACAAACCATCTAATTGATGCGGCCATACAGTTCGAACAACCATTCCTTTTTGGGGCGTCAACCGCATCGGAGGCTATGGCCCTCAGAGAGCATGGGTATCGCCGATTAAAGTTTTTCCCCGCAGAAAGTGCGGGAGGAAAATCAACCCTCAAGGGATTAGAGGGACCTTTGCCAGACCTCTCTTTCTGCCCCACTGGGGGTATAAACCAGACGAATGCAGAAGAGTACTTAACACTTCCTAATGTATTTTCAGTTGGTGGGTCGTGGATCGCACCCTCAAATTTAATCGAAGCAGGCGCTTGGGCTGAGATAACCTCACTGGCTCAAACAGCAAGCCGACTTGCCACCAAAATATGATGCCCCATTTTAAGAAGAGCTAGCTGCTTGTCAGGAGGTCTGTCGTGCTACGTCGCTTTTTTCTAACCGCAGGACTTGCTTTAGTTCCAGCTTGTTTTGCTGGAGCTGCAACTGGCAATAACGCATATGATTTTGCCTTTACTTCGATCGAAGGTGAAAAACTTGATTTGTCTGAATTTTCAGGAAAGGTCATTTTGGTAGTTAATACTGCTTCTCGCTGCGGCTTTACTCCCCAATACGAGGGCCTCCAGAAACTTTGGGATACGTATCGTTCCCGTGGATTGGTTGTGCTTGGGGTGCCTTCTGGTGATTTTGGTGGTCAAGAACTTGCAACCACCGAGCAGATTAAAGAGTTCTGCACCGTTAATTTTTCAATTGATTTTCCTATGGCTGAAAAGACGGTGGTAACAGGCAAGCACGCACACCCTTTCTATTCTTGGGCTTTAAAAGAGCTAGGAGTGAAGGCAAAACCACGTTGGAATTTTCATAAATATCTTGTTAGCAAGGATGGCCGTCTTATTGATTGGTTCTCCTCCACGACTGGACCATCATCTAAGCGAGTACAAAAAGCAATTGAAGCCGCGCTTGTTCAGTAATTTGGTCATTTGCTCTTAGAGCCAGTTCGAAGACTTAACCTGGCTAATGCTTTTTCCAATCGGCCGTTGACATCTAAACCCATCTCCACAAATCGGCGCTCCACTAATTGGAGAGCATCTGGGTCAATAGAGGTTAGTGTGAAGCGATTTTTCACCTGTGGCGGTGATCCTGGGATGATTGAAATTTTTCCAACAGCATCTGTACCCAGATAGTTATTGATCCTCTCGATAAGACGAGGTGCATCATGCTGCAGAATTAAGGCTGCCCCAGGGACTGCTTTTACCGCAAGAACACCTGGCTTTCGTCCACGTGGCGGATCAAATTTCTCTGGACTAGCAATGTCACTAAATTCAGCTCCAACGACGTCTTTCCAATCTCGCTTCAGCCCAGCAAAGGCACGCGCCCGTTTTGCACCAGGATGATTACGCAATAATGCATCCAGGGATCGGGCAATTGATTGAGGTCGAGAAATTGGATAGCGCTTGTCGGAATTAGTCATACTCTCCAATATGCCATTCATGCGCCCTTCTGCAATCTCCAAACCTCTGCTTTCCTGGTATGATCGTTTTAAGCGCGATCTACCCTGGCGGGTAAAAAGTGGAAAAACCCCCGATCCATATAGGGTATGGCTTAGCGAAGTCATGCTGCAACAAACAACTGTTGCTGCAGTTACCCCGCGTTACCAGCGCTTCTTAACCCGTTGGCCAACAGTAGAAGCTTTAGCCGCTGCTTCAGATGAAGACGTGATGGGTGAGTGGGCCGGTCTTGGCTATTATGCGAGGGCTCGTAACCTTCTTAAATGTGCTCGCACAGTAACGAGAGAATACAATGGGAGGTTTCCCGCAAAGGAAAACTTACTCAGCAAGCTGCCAGGTATAGGTCCTTACACCGCGGCAGCTATCGCTGCGATCGCGTTTGATAAACCGTCATCACCTGTCGATGCAAATATCGAAAGGGTAACATCACGCATTTTTAAAATAGAAACACCTCTTCCGACTGCAAAAACAGAAATCAACTCATTTGCAAAATCAATGACACCAAAAATTAGGCCAGGTGATTTTGCTCAGGCGATGATGGATTTAGGTGCTACCGTTTGTCTTCCTCAAAATCCACGATGCCCGGTCTGTCCACTTCTTAATTTCTGCAAAGCAAGACGAGCTGGCCTTGAAAACTCTCTGCCCATCAAACCTTTAAAAGCTCCCAAGCCTACAAGACCAGGTCAGATTTACTGGATTGAAAACAAAGACGGAGACGTTTTGCTCAGACGGCGAGAACCCAAAGGATTGCTTGGAGGCATGGCGGAAATGCCTTCTTTTGGGTGGTCGGATGACGATGGACCTGAAGTGGTTAAAGAACTGACAAATTCTTGGACCGAATTCGGTACTGTCAATCACATTTTCACACACTTCCGTTTAGAACTTCAGGTATATTACGGTAATTGTGATTGCTCCCCTCCCAGTAATTGTTTTTGGCAACCGATACAATTTTTGACAGATGCTGGACTGCCAAGCGTTATGAAAAAGGTCGTCAGTTTGGTGCTATCGACGCAGCGCTGAGTGGCCCGCAAAGGTTGCTTTTGTTCCCAAAGCTTCCTCGATCCTTAAGGCTTCATTCCATTTGGCCATTCTTTCAGACCTCGTAAAAGACCCAACTTTGAACTGAGGCACCCCCCATCCAACAGCTAAATGAATAATCGTTGTATCCTCTGTTTCTCCCGAACGGGCAGAAACAATAGCACCAAATTTTGCTTTTTTGGCGGCTTCCCAAGCAGCTAAAGTTTCCGTGAGTGTACCGCGCTGGTTGGGCTTCAAAAGAACAGTATTACAGGCCCCTTTTTCCGCGGCCTGCTTTACTCTAACCGCATCAGTGACCAGAAAATCGTCCCCAACGACCTGAACCTTATTACCAATTCTTTTTGTTAGCTCTGCCATACCGTCCCAATCATCTTCGGCTAAAGGGTCCTCAACGGAAACAATAGGGTATCGGCTAGTCCAGTCTTGAATTTGGTCTGCCATTTCCTCGCTGGAAAGATCGCGAGCCTCTAGGGCTAACTTGTATCTTCCTCGATGACCAAATTCGCTTGAGGCAATATCCAAAGCTATCGCAACATCGTCTGGGGCCTTAAATCCAGCATTTTGAATAGCAAGTGTTAGCGCATCCAAGGCCTCCTCATTTCTGTCAAAGGCTGGCCAAAAACCACCCTCGTCTGCAACGCCCATGAGTTTTCCTCTGGCCTCCATCAAAGCACCTGCACTACGATATATCTCTGCTGTCCAATCTAGCGCTTGCGCGAACGACTCGGCTCCGGGACATACAATTAAAAAATCTTGCACATCCACGCGTCTTCCAGCATGTGCACCTCCGCCAAATATTTGAATTTCTGGCAATGGCATCTGGACGGCATCTGCACCCAAAATTCGCCAAAGCGGTTCCTTTGACTGTGCAGCTGCTGCCCATGCAACTGCCATCGAAACTGCAACTATAGCGTTAGCACCAATTCTTCCTCGATTTTCAGTTCCATCAGCCTGGATCATTGCTAAATCAATGCTGGCTTGCTCTCTAGCATCAAGCCCGCGGATAACTTTTGAAATCTCATTGGTAATAGCAGAAACAGCGCCCTTCACATCCATTCCGCCAAAAGCAGATCCACCATCTCTCCGATCAACCGCTTCTCCTGAACCAGTAGAAGCACCCGCTGGTGCAATAGCTCGTCCTGTAGCACCCCCAGCTAAGAAAACCTCTGCTTCAACCGTAGGGCGGCCTCGCGAATCCCAGACGCGACGTCCAATGACATTTTCAATGAGGTAGGGAGCCATATGCATTATTCCTTAAGGTTTCAGTTTCTATACGGGCCTTCAAAAACAATAGCCAGAATGCGACCGGTCAACGCAGTTCAGGGACTCAAGTAAAAAAATACGGGTTGAAGTGAAATTTATGCTTGCAAGTGAACTCTCAAACCACTAGAAACCGCGTTCTTTGCGTCAACCCCCCTCACCGGTTTTACGGAGGACGAGCGATGTCGAATAATCGCCCTTTCGCAGAGCTGGCTGTGGTTGCGGGGTACGGGGACTCAGCTGAGTCCGCGTCCGCTGTTCAGCCTTCCGAGCGTTTTCACCCCCAACTCGTCGAGTACGATGGCGATAGTATGGAGTCCGAACGGCGGGACTTCTTTGTTCATAAAGATGGCGTCACGTTTGCTGGCACCCATCTCCTTATCGATCTCAACGAAGCCAGTGGTCTTGATGACCTTGAAGGCATTGAGCAGGCCTTGAAAGAGGCCGCGCTTGCAGGTGGTGCGACCATATTAAATTCTGATTTGCACCACTTTGAGCCAAATGGTGGAGTATCAGGAGTCGTAATTTTGGCTGAAAGCCATATCACAATCCATACTTGGCCAGAGACAGGATACGCCGCTTTGGACGTTTTTATGTGTGGTGAGTGCGACCCATACAAAGCTATCCCAGTTTTGAAACGGGCCTTTAAGCCAGGTAATGTTCAGGTGATTGAAAATCGACGAGGCCTTAAGGTTTAATCCTCTGGTTTAAGTTCGATTAGACATTGGCCTTCGGCTACTCCTCAATGACGCAAGGGAGTAGCGCGAGGGCCAAATTGTTTGTTAGACAACCAAGTGCGGAGACTATCTTCTCATGAACTGGTTCACCGAAATTTTACATTCGGATTTAGCCCAGAGACTTCGTGTTGATGAGATCCTGTACGAAGGACGCACAGAATTTCAAGACGCCAAAGTAATCTCAAACGGCCGCCTTGGGAAAATTTTAGTACTGGATAATGTTGTACAGACTACGTTGGGTGACGAGTTTGTCTATCATGAAATGCTTGCTCATGTACCTCTGTTTTCGCACCCCAGCCCCAAGGCAGTTCTAATTATTGGCGGTGGTGATGGAGGACTCTTAGAAGAGGCTCTCAAACATCCATCAATTGAAAAAGTTACCATGGTCGAGCTCGACGGCGGAGTCGTTGATCTTGCCAAGGAACATTTCCAGGAACTGAATCAGGGAGCGTTTGACGACAAACGCACTAATTTAATCATCGGCGATGGGGCAAAATTCGTAGCCGAAACAAATGAAAAATTTGATGTTATTTTGGTAGACTCAACAGATCCTCAAGGGCCAGGCGAAGTCCTTTTTTCAAAAATTTTCTACGCGAATTGCAAACGATGCCTTACAGAAAGTGGGATCCTTGTTACTCAGAATGGTGTGCCGTTCCTGCAAGCGAGTGAACTAGCGGGGTCGGTTGCTCACTTCCGAGATCTATTCAACGATGGCTCAGCATACGTTATCACTGTTCCCACTTATGCTTTTGGAATGATGGCATTAGGATGGGCAACAGACGATAAAAGCCTCCGTCAGGTGCAGCTGAGCTCCTTGGAGGAGCGGTTTAAGAAAGCAAACTTCACGACCAATTATTATAGTCCTGAAGTGCACAAAGCAGCTTTTGCTCTCCCGATGTATGTAAAGCGAATAATCGACTAAAGCTCCATAAGCCTAAGATAAAAGTGCGTCTGTCAACAGAAAGTTAAAAAAGCCAGCGTATCGTGACTCCATATTTATAGATTTGCCACAAAAACGGTCGTTTTCTTTCAACTACTTAGCCGCACTGAGACCATACTTAATAGTCATCAGATGTTTGGCTGATTAAAAAATTAAGCAAAGATATTGCGTTTAACTTTGATATTCCGAAAAAGATCGCGGCATAGACCTGTATGGGCGTTCGGAGTACCTTATTCTGATACTTTTTCTGTTTGAGTTGATAAACATTGGTCCGACGTTGGTTATCTATCCTGTTGCCCTTACTGGTGCTTTCCAGCGCGGTTTACATGCGTTTGGAAGACCCGCAGATCATCCAAGAGTTGAGACTAAAGGTCTTTGACAATTATCAGAAAATAAAACCGCGCACCTTCGATTCCGAAGCAACCCCTGCCCGAATTGTCGATATTGACGAGGCATCCCTAAAGAAATTTGGTCAATGGCCATGGCCTAGACCATTACTAGCTTCCCTCCTCGAGAGGTTAAGCAACGCTGGCGCTGCAATAGTGGTGTTTGACGTAGTTTTTGCCGAACCTGATCGGACTTCACCCAGTACGCTTGTTAAAGAATGGATGTCTCTAAGCGATGACGAAAATATAAAAAAATTCTCTTCCTTAGGGGCCAAGCTACCTGACCACGATCAATTATTTGCATCTGCCATTGGCCAATCCGCTGTTATTTTAGGTTTTGCCCTCCACAACGAAACCAATGATGCGACACCTGGAAAAAATTTCGGTTTGGCCCAACTAGGCGATGATCCTCTTCCCTTTTTGCCCAGTTACACAGGCTCAGCCACAAATTTAAAAATATTTGAGGAGCGGGCACTCGGCCAAGCAAGCTTTAACAGCGCACCAGATACTGACAACATAGTGAGACGGGTACCTCTGTTTGTAGCCTTGAACGATGCCCTCTATCCAACACTAGTTCCCGAGACATTACGCGTGGCCCAAGGGGCTAGCACTTATCGCATAAAATCCTCTGGAGCTTCCGGTGAGCAAGCGTTTGGAGAACAAACTGGTATCGTTGCTGCATCAGTTGGCGACTTTAATTTTCCAACCGATAAGCATGGGGCTCTATGGTTGTATGACACAGGACATCAGCCAGAGCGTTTCATATCAGTTGCAGAGGTAATGGATAGTAAATTTGACCCAAAGGAGATTGAGGGCCGAGTAATATTTATTGGAACTAGCGCCCAAGGCCTTCGGGATATTCGGTCTAGCCCTTTATCTGTTGCAGTTCCTGGCGTTGAATTACATGTTCAAGCTCTTGAGCAAATCTTTTCAGGTCAATTTCTAACGAGACCGGATTGGGCAGATGGTCTCGAACTGCTTCTCATGGTTTCGCTTGGCTTAATTGTTTACTTCGGCGTGCGCTGGAGACGTGTTGGCGCTCTTATCACCGCAGTAATTGGCCTTGTATGCTCAGGAGGTGCCGTGGCAGCATCATGGGAGATGTTTTCTTCTGAAGGACTGCTTCTTGACCCGATTTATCCAATCTTTGCGGGGTTAGCTGTCTACTTAATTACATCGCTTCAAGCCTACATGCAGACAGAATCTGAAAAGAAACAAATTCGGGGTGCATTTTCACAATACATGTCCCCCGCGATGGTAGAAAAATTAGCAGAGAACCCAAACCTTCTGAAGCTAGGTGGGGAAATGCGTGACATGACCCTTCTTTTTTGCGATGTGCGCGGCTTCACAACTATATCAGAGCAATTCAATGCCGAGGAACTAACAGCATTTATTAATAAATTTTTAACGCCTATGACCGATGTAATTATGAGCCGAGAAGGCACAATCGATAAGTATATGGGCGACTGTATTATGGCTTTTTGGAATGCGCCGCTTGATGACGAAAATCATGCTGATCATGGCGTTGAGTCTGCTCTGGAAATGATGCGAAAACTTAAAGTACTAAATGAAGAGATTAAAATTGAAGCGGAAGCTGAAAATCGCAAATTCATTCCTGTAAACATTGGAATTGGACTAAATTCTGGAATTGTCTGTGTGGGCAACATGGGGTCTGATCAGAGGTTTGACTACTCTGTCTTAGGAGATGACGTTAATTTAGCGTCGCGACTTGAAGGCCAGTCTAAAACTTATGGAGTAGATATTGTTATTGGTGAAAATACCTTTGCCCAGTTGAATAAAAAAGCGACTTTGGAACTCGATTTAATTCAGGTTAAAGGAAAAACTGAACCAGTTCGAATATACTGCGTGCTGGGTGAAGAAGACGTATTACTCAGCCAGGAATTCAACTCCTTAGAAGGCAGCCATAAGGAGATGCTTGCAGCCTATCTTAATCAAGATTGGGATGTAGCCCTCGAGCTGATCAAAACTTGCAGAGAACAAATGGCCCCATTTGATTTATCCGAACTTTATTCACTTTATGAGGGACGAATTACAGATTTTAAATTAACCCCACCTGGCAAAGATTGGGACGGCGTGTACATCGCCACGTCAAAGTAAATGAAGTCAACACAAGGTCTTTGGAGACAGAATCCAAGCAGGCCCCTTTTGATGGGCGTTATCAACGTCACACCAGACAGCTTTTCTGATGGTGGTAAAAATCTCGATCCAAAAGTGGCCGCAAATAGTGGGCGGCGAATGATTAACGAAGGGGCTGACATCATTGATGTTGGTGGTGAGTCCACTCGGCCTGGACATATTCCTCTGGATAGTGCGACCGAAAAAAGTCGCGTACTTCCTGTGATTAAAGAATTAAAAAAAGAAAAAACAGCGCTCATATCAATTGATTCCTATAAAGCATCGACGGCACGAGAAGCATTGAAAGCTGGGGCGGATATCATCAACGACGTTTGGGGATTTCAAAGGGACCCCCAGATGGCACACGTAGCGGCAGAGACAGGTGCGCCGTCAATTCTTATGCATAATCGCGATAGTGATGACGACAGAATTGATATTCTGTCAGACGTTCTGCGCTTCCTGGAGAAATCACTGAAAATTGCCAGACTTGCCGGAGTGGTTGACGACCAAATAATGCTTGATCCAGGGTTTGGATTTGGAAAAAATGCCCAACAGAATTTGCATATTTTAAAAAATTTAAAAGTAATATCTTCCCTTGGTTTTCCAGTTCTTATTGGCTTAAGCAGAAAAAGATTTATCGGTTTTTATTCTGGACAGACGGAAACAACGGCTAGGCTGCCAGGCACGCTTTCGGCAAACCTCTTGGCTATATTATCAGGTAATACAGCTTGCATAAGAGTTCATGACATTCGAGAGCATCGGGAGATGCTAGATTTCTATGAATCCTTCACCCGAGATTAAAAAGGTGGATGAAGCAAACATCACAACAGGGCTATCTTTTGGAGCTAATCTTGGAAATGCCCCAGACGCCGTGGAGAGGGCTATAGCAGCAGTTGCGGCTCTGCCCAGAACACATTTAAAACGCCGATCTAGCCTCTACCGAACAGAGCCATGGGGAGGTGTTCCACAAGACTGGTTTATTAACTCTGCCGCCATTTATGTTACGTCACTCCCACCCTTCGATCTATTGGCTGGGTGCCAAGCAATTGAACAAGCTATTGGTCGACTGCCAACACAGCCGAAGGGACCGCGCGTTATAGATATCGACATAATTTTCTATGGAGATATCCGTTTAGAAAACTCGGATCTCACTATTCCACATCGGCACTATCAAGAGCGACGCTTCGTGCTGCAGCCATTGCTAGAAATTGCGCCAGACCTCTGCATAGGTGGTGAAAAAATTTCACATACTCTAGCCCGCATAGGTCTGGACACACTGCAAGTTCAACAAATTCCGAACAGTCAACCTATTCAAGTTCTGGAAGATTGAAGCGATCCTCGGGCTTCAACCATCCCTTAAAATTCGGTTTTCTCTTTTCTGCAAAGGCAGCTCTGCTTTCAATCAGATCTGATTTATCGCCATGTTCATGTAACCTTGAGGCGAGTGCAGCATGTGCGCTGCTGACCTGAGGACGCATACGGCGCATCATATGGACAGTGTTAACTCGCGCAGCTGGGGGTAACGTCAATAAATGCTCCGCCATCTCAACTGCTACGTCCACGACTTTTTCAGCTGGCGCAAGTCGATTTACAAAACCAAGCTCATAGAAACGTTGAGCAGTAAAACGAAAACCCATAGCCATTTCCATCGCCACCGGGAAAGGCATATTGGCAATATGACCGTGATTATACCCCCCAAGCAACCAGCGTTTAGCTTCTGAAACCTCAAATATTGCGTTGTCTGCTGCAACACGAAGATCAGTTCCTTCCACCAGCATAAAACCACCGCCCATTGCAAAGCCATTTATGGCCCCAATAACGGGTTTTTCTAATGTACCATCCTTAAAAGGGTCAGCGATTGGGATGGATCGGCCACCTGGTGTGTTATCTTTCAGAGCCTCTTTCATATCTTCGCCAGCGCAAAAACCTCGCCCTGTGCCCGTAAACACAGCAACCTCTAGGTCCGAAGACTCTCTAAACATGGTCCAAGTCTCAGCGAGGCTTACTCTCAGCTCATAATTTAAAGCATTCAATACCTCTGGCCTGTTCATCCGAACAATCAGGACCTGGCCTCGCGTTTCAGTTTCTACAACGGCCATTTAGCTCTCCATCAGTCTGTTTTAAGTAAATCAAATTCTATAATGCCTCAGGTACTGAGCCATTTATTACATAATCTAAAATCAATGCTGCTTGCTTTGGCTTCTCAATAACAGCGAGCGCCGCAGCATCAACTTCCTTAAGTGCATGAGCGTGCTCCGGCTGATGTATAACAATAAGGCTCTTACCTAAAGCCACCGCTAACCCAGCATCAAATGCAGCATTCCATTGCTTATATTTCTCACCAAAGCGGACAATCACGATATCGGCCTTCTCTATTAACGTCCGCGTGCGAATAGCATTGAGCTTCGCGCCTTTATGATCATGCCAGAATTTTTTTTCTTCAGCCCCCATGATTAACACCCCACAATCGTCTGATGCATCATGGTCAGTCACTGGAGCTGTAAATTCCACTGGCAGTCCTTTTTCTGCAACAGCCAGCGCTATTTCGTTACGCCATGATGTATGGATTTCTCCAGATAGATAAACGCGCCAAGTCATAACTTCGGTTTCTCCTGTGGGGTGGTTATCCCGCCATCTCGGCAACAGTTTGGGCGATCACTCTTGCGCCTGCAGCTAGGTCAGAAGGCGTCGCAGATTCAACTTCATTGTGGCTAATGCCTCCCTCGCAAGGAATAAAGACCATCCCAGTGGGGCAAATCCGCGCCATGTTTCGAGCATCGTGTGCTGCACCAGAAAGTAAATCCATTCTGGGGCAATTAATCCGATCTGCTGCTCTAGCTATGACCTGCATGACACCCTGGTCAAAAGGTGTTGTCTCTGCGCGCTGGATTTCAAGTACCTCTACATCACACGGGCCGGCTACAGTTGAACAAACTTCGGCGATACGATTGCCTAATACCTCGCGCTTGTCATCATTCGGACATCTAAAATCAATAGAAAAACGGACTTGTCCTGGAACAACCGAAGGAGCACCTGGATAAGCTTGGAAACGTCCAACATTGAACCGGGTTAAGTCATCTGGATCAGCCATCAATTCATGCAGAGCGACCACCATTTTTGAGGCTGCTAGCACCGAGTCTTTTCTTCGACGCATGGGCATCGTGCCTGAATGTGCTTCCTCACCCCTCACAGTTACCTGATACTTCCGCGCACCCTGTATGCCCGTCACTACACCGATTATATTTCCTGTTTCTTCCAGTCTTGGAGCTTGCTCTATGTGTGCCTCTACAAAACCTGCAAAAGGTGCTTTCAAAGGTTTGGTATTTACAGGCCCAACCTCCGCCATAAAGCCAGCCAAAGCTTCTGCCATGGTTACACCATCTGTTCCAACCACCCCAAGCATGCGTTCCAACTCATTTGGGCGGACAAAAACCTGACTTCCCATAACGCCAGGCTGAAAACGTCCTCCCTCTTCATTAGTAAAATTTATTACCTCTATAGAGCGCTCAGTTTGGATATTTGCATCACGTAAGGCATATAGCATTTCAATGCCGGCCAGCACGCCATAGGCACCATCAAATTTCCCGCCTGTTGGCTGACTATCCAGGTGGCTACCTGTAGCTATAGGGGGGGCGGCCGTATCCGACCCATTGCGACGGACAAACATGTTTCCTATCGCGTCAATTGAAACATCGCAGCCTAAGTCTTCCGCCC
>Ga0255751_10000364_pt1 | contig 41939 bp, 16 predicted proteins | sample 071ome_20_FD_179951 | JGI IMG/M metagenome (GOLD analysis project Ga0255751, IMG submission 179951) | Coastal salt marsh microbial communities from the Groves Creek Marsh, Skidaway Island, Georgia - 071412BT metaG (version 2) | ecosystem: Environmental > Aquatic > Marine > Intertidal zone >... | reverse complement strand
CAACTCGCCGCTATCATGGCAGACTATACCAAACAACACAGCGCCATGATGGCACGATCTGCCGCTAATGTTAAGGCATTTCATGAGGGTCGCCCTCAACCTTTTACCGCCCCTCAGGGTAACGGCACTTGGAACATTTCCGACCGTGACTGACACTAACTGACACACACTAACTAACACTCATTCACACAATCATGATTTCTAACTACAACGGTTGGGCAAACTACGAAACTTGGAATGCTGCCCTGTGGGTTGGTAATGATCAGTTTCTTCACAATACTGCCATTGCTTGTGTACAGTTTTGTGGTGATAATGAGACCCCTTGGGATAAGTTTGTTCGCTGTATGATGGAGGGGCAAGTTGGTAAGTTCCTCGGGCAAACTGGTGATGGCGTTGAATGGAATGACATCAACATTGATGCTGATGAGATGAACGAAATGATGGCAGAGTTGGCAGCATAGTTAACACCAACTCATTCACCACTATCTAACACCAACTCACACAACACTAAATGAACTTTGCCACCGCTACCAAAGAAGAACTAATGGCAGCAGGATTTGCTTTCAAAAGTGTACGTAAGCGCCGCCCACGTAAGGGTGAACTAATCTGTGAACGTGTAGGATTTAAGACTAAGCGAGGATCACAACAATGGCGTGATCGTTCACACATTGCCTCGCCAAGTGCATACGCTGTTGTTATGGGTAACGGGTGAACAGTTAGTAACACATAGGGGCAGTTATTTGCCCCTTTTTGTTGTTACTTAGGCGCGCCGAGCGAACGGGACTCCTAGCACATTTTAGTCTACAAACGTTTCCCAGCGACCTCTAAATATTAAAAAGGGTCCCCCTGATATAGAAAAATTCCCCCAGAAAAAAATGGAACAAAAAGTCACTTATAAAAAACCCGATGGAACCTTACAAGAGGTTCATTTTGACGACTTCGATTCCTTTGCTGATAGCATGGAAGGTGTCGCTCAGCAATATTATGCTGGACTTCGCCCTGACGTTGAAGTAGAGACAATCTATAGCGATGGATTTAAAGTAACTGAGAGAGTAACAAATGAATCAGATAGAGATGGAGCTCAGTTCCTTTCGGAATGAACTAAAAGTAATCAAAGCAAAACTATCACAGATAGAGTTTCCTTTCAAGTTCATGTATCGACCACCGAGGGAAGAGAAGCACAAGAATATCTGTCAGTACCTAGATAGTATTGACGAACGTTTATGTAGATTAGAGGAACTCAATGGCATTACCAGCGATACCGAAAGCACTAGGAGTTGATGCTATTGATGTACCGAGTGTTGAACCACCCGGATGTACGTATCCTTCAGCACCTGTAGGACCATCTACATGTCATACATCACCAAATGTACTCGTTGGCGGTACTGCTGCTATTTTCGTAACGCCTGGTAGAGTTGCTACAGCTGTATCAGGTACATCACCGAATCCATTGCTAGTACCGATTTGTGCCATTCCTGTGCCACGATTAGTTGTGACTACACCATATGGCAATCAAACGGTTCACATCAATGGTCAACTCATAGGGGTATCACCAGGGACGAATGCTCAGATCACTGCTGGAGGCACTCCTAGGGGCATTATAGGACCAACCCAGTGGGCAAAGGTATGTATTGAAGCATACACTGTACGTAACTAAAAGAGTGCCACTCTGAGAAGAAGGCGCTGAGAACCTCTTGACGATCCGAAAGGATCACTGTATAATATTAAAGTAACCAAGGAGAGATTATGGCAAAACGACCGTCTTTTACAACTAACGGAAAACTGATCGAGTCGAAACCGAAGAAAACTCGTCAAGGATGTGGACAGCATACGAAGTACGCTTCTACAAGTCGTAACAAAGCCCGTAAGCGTTATCGTGGACAAGGGCATTAATATTACTAAGGTCCTTAAGGACCTTTTTTTATGTGTTAAATATACATAAAGGGATAGCAACCCCTTTAAAAGTTCTGTTTTCACTTTACAGTAAAACAGATGGCAAACCACCCAGTAGATAAAAGCGAAGAGTTTATTAAGTCAGGAATGACTTTGATTACAGATCGAGCATCTGATCGTTATTTAAAATCAACAAAAACTAATATTCCACCAGAAGATAGGATGTCCAGACCATGTGGAGGCAAGGGTGGATTTGATGATTATGTAGAAAGGTGGCATTGAGACAGATAAATAAATGAAAGCAACCTTATTTCTCAATGCCCATTAAAGTCAATACTTTTAAAGACTTTAGTTTAACCTTCAAACCTCATCCTATTACGGGTGATTTACAGGTTGCAAAAGATGAGAATGCGATCAAACAATCAATCCGTTCACTTTTGCTTACCACCAAGAGTGAACGGTTATTTAATTCTGATATTGGCACTCGATTAAAAGAAGTATTATTTGAACCTTTAGATTTTGCTAGTGCTTCTCTTGTGGAAACAGAGATTCAGACAGTTCTGGATAGGTATGAACCTAGGATCACCGTCATTAGACTTGACGTGTTCCCAAATCAAGCAGAAAATGGTTATGAAGTAGAACTAGAGTATGTTATTACCGGTAGTGAAAAAAGATTAACAACCGACTTATTCCTAGAAGCACTAAGTTAAAATGGCATCTTATGTACAACTAGCAAATCTAGATTTTGCTGAGATTAAAACAACATTAAAAGAATATCTAAGATCACAGTCTGATTTTACAGACTATGATTTTGAGGGATCTGCTATTAGTGTTTTACTAGACGTATTAGCTTATAACACTTATTACACAGCATTCAACACCAACATGGTGGCGAATGAACTGTTTTTAGATTCTGCTACATTAAGAGAGAATGTAGTTTCGTTAGCGAAGACCATTGGATATCAACCAAAGTCGAAGCGAGCACCAGTATCATATGTTGACTTCGGCGTTAACTTTACTGGATCTTCTCCTGGTTCCATCTCATTGAAGAAAGGAACGGGATTTACCACAGTTTTTGACGATACATTATATCAGTATGTTGTTGCTGATGACATCACGGTTCCTGTAACTGCCGGATTTGCTTCTTTCGAGGAAGTACCGATTTATGAAGGAAAGTTAATCACCAACACCTATACTGCTAATACTGCTTCGTCGAATCAAAGATTTATTATCGACAACAGCAGAGTTGACACAAATACGATTCGCGTAAGGGTATACGAGAGTGCTCAGTCAACCAACTTTCTTGATTACGAATATTCCAGCAATATCCTGAATGTAGATTCCGAATCTGCTGTTTATTTTGTAGAAGAGACTGATGATGAGCGTTATGAGATCTTCTTTGGTGATGGAGTATTAGGATCATCCTTAGACAATGGAAACCTCATTGAGATTTCTTACATCATCACAAACGGTCCTGCCACGAATGGAGCAAGAACGTTCACATTTGCTGGTATTTTGGAAGATGCCAATGGATCTAGCAACTATCCCACTAGTGTTACTGTCAGTAAGATTGTTGCTTCCGATGGAGGAGAGGAAATCGAGACTATCTCTTCTATTAAGTACAATGCTCCCAAATATTTTGGCACCCAGGACAGAGCAGTAACTGCCGATGACTACGCTGCTATCATCAGAAACATCTATCCTTCTGTTGCCGACATTATCACCTACGGAGGAGAAGAGGAAGTAAACCCCGAGTATGGTAAAGTCAAGATTGTAATCAAACCAAAGAATACAGCAGTATTGTCGTCGTTCACCAAAAATCAGATCATCGAGAGGTTAAAACCATACATGGTTGCTTCGGTGACACCTGACCTTATCGATCCTTCTATTTTATACGTCGAACTGACCAGCAGAATCGCCTACAACAAGTCTATTACTACGGCAAGACCCGAAGACATCAAAAAGAAGGTAATCGCTGCTGTAGAGGACTACACTGCCCAATCAGACACCGAAAAGTTCAACGGTAAGTTTAGGTACAGCAAGTATGTCTCTGTGATTGACAATGCTGATAGAACAATCGTCTCAAATGAGACAACGGTGAAAATGAGAAAAGATTTCTATCCTATTCTCAACAGTAAGTCATATTATGAGATTTGTTATCAAAATAGATTTGCTGAATATTGTGGAGAACCCATCGTTCAATCGACCGGGTTTGTGGTTAGTGAATTCCCCAACAGGACTGTATATTTTGAAGATAACGATGGCAAAATCATCCTATATACATTAGGACAAGGTGGTGAAAAAGTAACTGTGAGAGATTCTATTGGAAGAATCGATTACTTAAAAGGAGAAGTTATTATTGACAACTTAACCATCATCAAAGGATCCTTCTTTGATAACAAGATTGAAGTCCGTGTTAATCCATTCAATAAAGATTTGAATGCTCTTCGTAATGTTTACCTGGATGTTGACATTACAAATAGTACGTTTACTACATATCCCGAGTAATCTTAAATGGCTGCTAAGACAAGAAATATCTCTACATTAATCGAAAGCCAGTTACCTGGATTCATTATTGAAGATTACGCTCAGATGAAGACGTTCATAGAGAGTTACTATGAACAGCAGGAGCTTCGTGGGCAGCCGTTAGACATTATTCATAATATTACGGAATATCGTAATATTGATTTCTATAGTAACAAAATCTTAAAGGAAAAGACTACTCTTGCCGTATCTGTTGCTGCAAATGATACTACCATTGTAGTTAGTGATGCTACTTCTTTCCCAGAAGTTAATGGATACATTCAAATCGACAATGAGATTCTATTTTATAAAGAAAGAACAGATACTGAGTTTTTAGAGGTATCGAGAGGTGTAAGTGGTAATAACACTCTCGGAGACCTATACAACAAAAGTAAGTTTGTCTCCACATCAGCGACAGCACACACACAAAATGCTGATGTTCTTAATATCAGCAATCTATTTCTATATGCTTTTGTAAGAAACTTCGAACGAGAGTATCTTGCTTCTTTCCCAGAGAAGTTTTTAAAGGGAGATGTTGACAAGAGAACTCTAATCAAAAATATTGGAGATTTCTACAGAGCAAAAGGAACTGACAGATCTATTCAGTTCTTATTCAAAACAATCATTTCTAGAGATCCACAAGAGAAGGTTAGTGTATACAATCCTAAGGATACTACACTAAAAGCGTCTACTTCTGATTGGATTTCTAGTTACACTTTAAAAGTCAAGGTACTATCAGGTGACCTTACAAAACTAGTTGGTGCTAAAATCACACAGGGTCAGAATAGTGCCGTTGTTGACAATGTTACGCCCGGAAATCTTATTCTAGCTCCAGAGTCTGTCGTTGGAGAGTTTAATATTGTTTCTTCGACATCTCTAAAGAAAGAACCTTTATTGGCAAGTTATGGTTCTGGTTACAAGGTTACTGTAGATTCCACCCAAGGTTTTCCACAGCAAGGAACTCTCACTATAGGATCTGCTACAATCGAATATCTCTCTAAGAGTGTAAATCAGTTTACTATCTCAAAGAGATCAGCAACAAATACTAACTTTGCTGTCGGAACACCTATTTACGCCGGAGATGTTGTAACTGGCACTTATGAAGGCGGAACTGTTAGATTCATCATTACTGGTGTAGTTTATAACCTCCTACCATCCAACCCAAAACCATATGCTTCGGCAGGTGACCAGATTCAACTAGTAGATACTTTTGATTCTATTTCCCCTGTCATCAAAAACACCCTGAATAATAATAGGTGGTTACTCAATCCCGACTACTCGGAACCAAATAGTATCCATGCCAATATTGATTTGGATGGGGTAGTTGCTGATGTAAGTGCTATTTTTGAAGACGAACAATATTTTTATATCTGTTCTTCCTCTTTCCCATCAAACTCCGACTTGTTAACACCTCAGGTTACTGTAAGTCTAGATGGTCAGGAAATCTTAAAGCTTATCAGAAAGCACCCTATTACCACCACCGAGGTTTACAGCACGGGCAACAAAGATGTTGGTATCCTCGTTGATGGTACTCCTGTCTATTCAAATAGATCTGAAGAAGAAGTAGTATACGGAAAGATAGAAACCATTACCCTCCAATCAAAAGGAAGAAACTACAAGGTTGCTCCCACTGTTCTTGTTAACGAACAACCTAATAAAGCAACTGCTGTTTTGGCAGGAGAAACTGTTTCCAGAATCGATCCAGTAGATTTTGACACTACTCTATATGAAGAAGATCCTACGATTAGAATCACTGCTGGAGAGGGGGCTATATTATCTGCTGTCGTAACAAACGGAGCGATTACTAGTATTAATGTTGATAATCCAGGTAGATATTATACTTCCCCACCAACTATTCTCATTACTGATCTCACCGGAAGAGGAAGTTTTGCCGAATATGAAGCGGTTGTCTCCAACGGGGAGATTGTAGAATGTGTCAAGATTACTGAAGGAAAACTATACAATCCTCAGTTTACTTCGGTAGTTGCTGTTGCTTCCGGTACTGGTGCTTCTGCTACAGCAAAAGTGAGACGTTGGGCGAAAAATAGATATAGATCTCTACAATCTGTTTTAGATACCAACAATGGATATGCTTTCCCTTCCAGAACAGGTAAGGTTGGGTATGGTTATGGAGTAGTAGCAAATCCAGTTATTTTAAGAAGAAGACTATTAGACAGTATTGATGCTGTATATGAAGAGACTGCTACCATCCTTCACTCTCCTATCTTAGGATATGCTTACGATGGTAATCCCATTTATGGTCCTTATGGTTATTCTAATCCATTAGATCGTACCAGTTCTGTTGTGAGGATGAACTCGGGATACACCATCAAGACATCCAGAGTAAATGGTCCTTCTAATATTTTTGATCCTCTTGGTAGTTTTGTTGATGACTACGAATGGAAACCATCTATCAATAGTGGAAAAACAGAACTAGACGCTAACAATGGTAGATTTTGTGTAACACCTGATTATCCAAATGGTGTTTATGCTTACTTCCTTACTATTGATGCTGATAACAATCCCGTATTCCCTTATGTACTAGGATCTAACTTCTACTCCCTTCCTGTAGATTCTAACTATAATACTCCTATCTCTCAAAGAGATTTACCAAAAGATATTAAGCGTTTAGGTTTCGCTGGATCCGGCGTAGGTTTGAAGGCTACTATTAAAGACGTTAGCAAAGGCAGAGTCAGTGGTGCTAACGTCATTTCCTCTACAGAAGAGTTTGAGGTAGGATCAAACCTTCTTATCGAAAATAAGGCAGTAAATGCTCAAGTATCTACTCTAAAAGGAAAAGAAGTTGTTGGTATTGAGTCGAATCAGACAAAAGCATTAGAAATCACAACTAGTCAAAGTGTATACTTATTTGCCGGAGACATCATTACCCAAGGTGGTCCTGGTGGCGCAACGGGAGAAGTTGTAACTAATACTTTCAATGGAAATAACTTCATTGTAAGAAATGTACAACCTAATATCAACGATGGATCTTTAATCACTGCTACAGGCGGAACTTTAGACTCTAGTTCAACGATACAGAAGTTCATTCTCGATGCTTCTTCGACATATACAGTTGGATCGACATTAAACTTTATTAATGAAGATGAACAAGAAATCGAAGCAACTGCCGAGATTTTAGAATCTACTATTGCTCAAAACTCAGTCATAGTAAGGGTTTTGACGGGTACGTTTACTAATGACTCGGGATATTATCTCAGCAGCAGCACCTTGTCGGATACTGCCAGAACTGGAATCGAAAGTGTTCAAGATTTGAGTGTAGGTTTAGAAATCTTTGATATAAACGACAGCATTGCTATTTTAGAAACAGCAACAAATCATGGTGTTTCTGTTGGCGACATTGTTGACGTTGATATCACTCCAGATGAGTCTGGAACAGAAACAACTTACTATGTAAGAAAGAAGATCTACCAAGATGTCACTACAGTACCACCCAAGCATCAGTCTGTAATCACTGACACTGGTATTGGTAGTGGTGATGTCATCAATACAGGCAACTCTTACCTCACAGGTACGTTTAATGATGTAGAACTAGTTTTCCGTGATTCTTCACAGGCAAGACCTGGCGTAGGACTACTAGGAGATCCTAATAACGCCAGAGCAACTATTGTAATTGGTAATCCAAATGGATCTGGTTTTGGACCTGTTGCTAGCATTATTATCACAAATAAAGGATCTGGATATAGAAAAGAAGATGTTTTAACGTTTGTTGAGGGTGTTCCTGTTACTAATGTTGCTGCTGGCGGACCACAAAACTTTGCCTTTGTAGTTGATCATGTAGGATTTGCTGCTTCTAATACAAGACTATATCTATCAAATGTCACTAACTTATCTAACGGAGATTTCCTCAAAGTAGGACAAGAGATCGTCGAGATTCAAAATGTAAACCTAGTATTTAAATACGTTACTGTAGGTAGAGCAAGAAAAGGTACGTTTTCCACTAATCACTATGATGGAAACGTAGTAAATGGCGAAGAGATTCCATTCAGAATCTCCAACGGATATAGACCTTTCGGTGCTGGAGCAGGAAACCCAATCGCCACAGACTATGATGCCGAGACCGGAAAGTTAACTATTTCCTATGATTACAATGATAACATTAATCTGATTAATAAAGTTATAGGTAGTTCTGTTTTCTTCGACGAAAGCACTCCAAAGAAAACTGTTACCCTAACTAATGTAGAAGAAGCTTCCTATAAGTTGGAGTTGTCAAAAGATGACGAAACTAACTTCATTGTCAATCCATCGTTTGACGTATTAAAATACTATTCTTATAGATTTGACACGGGTCACTTCTCCATGGCAAACACCTTCTTGGACATTTCTCCAAGTATTAACTACAATATTCTTGTAGATGGTAAAGAAGTGGGTTCTATTAATCCAGGAACTGCCGGTTCTTATACTCGTATTAGATTTGGATTTACACCAGACATTGCTACCCTTGATCAAGAAAGAGTAGATTTAAGATATAGCACATTCTACTATTTCATCAAAGCATCTGGGGTAGATACAGAAGAATCTAAGATTAATATTGTTAATGATCCTCTCGTAGGAAGAAAGAAGGTTACTCATATCACAAATACCAAACTGGTGTATGATTTGGATTCTATTGTAGAATACGATGGTAGTGGTGAGATTTCTTACACAACCACATCTACAAGTGCTTTCGGTGCCATTCATGACGTTTCAATCAGATCTAGCAAAAAGGACTTAGATTACTTACCTATCGTATTTGGTGTCTATCCAAGAGAAGCATCTCAAGCTGTACTAGAACCTGTCATTGAAAATGGAACGATTACCAAAGTCGATGTTATTAAACGTGGTTCTGGATACGTAAAACCAAAACTAGTATTTGAAGGAGATGGAACTGGCGTAGAGCTTGCTTTGGTCGTAATAGATGGATCTATCGTTGCTGTTAGAGTCGATAAAGGTGGACGTGGATATACATCTGCTAAAGCAGAAGTAGTAGAATCTAATACTACTATCTACCTTGAGTCTTCTAACATTGGCGTGCCACTAAATGTAGAGATTGGATTGTATGGTTCCGGTTTCAACACCGATTACTCCACTAGACCTACATTTAGATCTAAAACTGTTTTAGTATTAGAAGATGCTGATTTGTTCAAACCACAATCTCAGATTGTTCAAGATTCTTCTGGATCTAAAGCAAATGTAGATAGCTGGAGAATGGGCGGTAACCTTCTAAAGGTTTCTGATGTAGAAGGTATATTTGAAGTTGGTCAACCTATTAGAGATACCAGAAATAATAGCACTGCTAATGTTAAGCATGTTCTAGAAACAGATTTCAATGAGGATGTTAAGTCCTATTCACAGCAAGGATATTTCGCTAGTGTAAAAGGTTATATTGGAGAAAATAGAAATAAGATCACAGATTCGTATTTCTATCAAGATTATTCTTATGTAGTAGAATCCGATACCCCTGTTGACATTTGGAGAGATTTAATCTTAGAAACTACTCACCCAGCAGGTTTTGAGTTATTTGGTGAGGTTAACGTTTTCTCTCAGGGTTCTGCTCCTATGCCTCAGGCATCTCAGGCAGCAACTCCTATTACATGTAATCTAAATCTATCAATCAAAGCGATTGAGACGATCAATACTTCCAGGGTTGTTACTACACATATCGCTAAGTTTGCTGATAGCAATGTTAAGCGTGGAAAGGGTGCTATCAGCATTTCTGATGTTGATCTATCGGCTACAAACTTCCAAGATATTAGACTAGAACCTAACTTTGATGGAATCGAAGATCCAAACACCGGTAAGAGAGTTGGAACTACTGTCTTCACCATGTATCAAGCAGGATCTAATAATACCATCGTTGCTTATAACGACCAAGAGTTTTTCATTACCCTCGATGGTATTTTACAAGAACCAGGAGAAGCATTCACAGTTTTAGGAAGTCAGATTGTTTTTGACACCGCTCCTTTGGGAGAAAGGGTAGTAGAAGGTCAAGATGTAGATGAACAAAAGTTCTACGGTAAACAGTTAAAGTATAATGATGCTGTTAATAGTGATCAGTATCTAAGAAAGTTCCAAGATATTAGTGGTGAGTTTGATAATATTAAATCTGACTTTGATTTGTACTATGATGATGGATCTATTGCTAAGACAGAAGAAAATGAACTTCTAATCGTTGTTATTGATGGAGTCAAGCAACGTTATGGCGAAGCATATGAAATCTTAAGATATGAAGATCCTGCTACACCAGATAAAATCAAGTTTATTGGTAAACCCGAAGTAGAAGATCCATTATATGATGCCGAAGACGAGAGAGAAGATAGGGTATTAAGAAATGGACAGAAGTGTTACATCTTCGGCATTGGAAACTATTTCACTGCTACTATTTCCACCGATAATATTGTAAACAATCCTATTGGACCATTTATTATCAAGAATAGTCTTACTGGAAATGCTGTTGAAGTTCCTGATCCTGATTATGGTATTGTATTTGTAAACAATGTGTTACAGATTCCAGGAAAGGCATACAATATTACTGGATCTGTGATTACGTTTAGACAACCTCTACCATATGCTGTCCAATCGGATGGATCCGTTGTTGTTGCTCCTATCGAAATCATTTATGTGTACGGTAAAACTACCGATCAAGTTTTAACGTTACATGATTTTGAACCAGATGTATATCTAAGAGATGTAACAGTAGAGATCACTGATGCCTATGCTGATGAGTTTTTCTTCTTCTACAATACAACTGCTGCTCAGCAAGATCTGGCTAGTGGTGATTCCCTATGGGTAGAAGATCTAGCACCAGTAGAAGATAGATTAACTTATCAAATCAGTGCTGATTGGACACTTCTATCTAGTGGAACAGGATACACAGAAGAAAAAGTATATGCCAACGTTCCTTTCTATAACGTAGCAACACAAACTTTTGTGGTTACTTTGGCAGGTGGTCAATATCTAATCGATGGTGTTCCATTACCTACTCTACAGTTATCTCCTGGTAATACCTATAGATTTGATGTTTCCGACCCATCTTTGGTAGGATCTGACCTAACATTCCAACACCAAGTTGATTCTTCTTTTATTCGTCAGGAAGATATTGGGTTCCAGGGTGAACCAAACTCTTTTATTGATTTGATTATCTTCCCAGAAGCTCCAGAAGGTCTTGCTCAGATTAACTACACCAACCTACTGGACGCACCAAATACAGGAACCGTTGATGTACTTGCTGGTCCTACGGGACAGTATGGTTACGGATTTAAAGTTGCTAGATTACGTGTTACGGATAATGGTGAGGTTATTCTCGAAAGTGTTGTCTGGAATCAGCGTGGAGAAAGATATCAAGACGGCGACATTACATTATCCATAGGTTTTGTTGGTTACGATGGTCTCGGTAATGGTGATATCTCTATTCAACACAATCTAGCATACAGAACCACTGAAGTATCTGCCGGAACAAACGAGTATCTCCTAGGAAGAGTTAAAGATGTTAGTCAAGATGGTAATGTAACTCGTATTCGTTTAGAATCGAAGTTTTCGTGGCCAGAGGATGTTCTACAAGATAAAGTATTTGTATATAAGAGAGATTACAGGATTGGAAGTAGTATTGAATCTCGTAGATATAATATTAGAGGTTTAGGTTATTCTGTCACCAGTACAGAACCTTTGGATGCTAATGGATTCCCTCAACTAAAAAGAAACACTACTTATTGGTTGAATGGAACTAAAGATGATAACGCTTACTACGAAAGAACTAAACTTTTCTCTAACTTACATCCAAAAGATAAAGTCTGTATCTCTGGAGAAACTCATTACAGAGAGATTAAAACTATCAGTAGACTCGCTAAGAGAACTCATTTTGATCCTGGTAAGTACCTAGGTAAGGATCATGCTGTACGTGTTACTACGAGTGCTTATAACGGAACACAATCAGGTTCTGGTCTAAGCATATATGCTCCTATTGATTCCGAAGGAAGAGTAACTGATCTTATTTGGAATAGACCTGAATGGAATGCCGAGTTTACTAGGAGATCAGAAACAGCGAGAGGATATCTTGCTGCTCCTAAACTATATTTTATTCCAAAAACTCCTGCTGGTGGTGGAGCACAGGCAGCGGTATATTTCCACAAAGGTATTGTAAGTGTAGATTTAATCCGTCCTGGTTATGGATACGAAGAACCACCTACTGTTGTGGTGGCAAAACCATATGATGTTCTAAGAAATCCAAACAGAAAGATTGATAGTGTCTCTAACTTAACATTTAATTTATCTATTCCCAATACTTTTTTCTCGATTACAACACTCAACGAGATTGCTGTTGGTTCTACAGAAGAATTCCTCTCTATTATTAACCTCACTATATTTGTTAGTGCTGAGACCAGTGATCAGATTACAACAATCATTGAACCAGAAGTTGCTACGGTTCGTCTACGTCTAGAAACAGAACTCACATACCTCGATCTCGAAACTGAGATTGTTGATCTTCCACCTACTGTATTGGCATTCAATGCTCTAGATGTAAATGAAACTCTAATCACTCAGTTCATCCAGACAGAACAAGTTGTTGGTGATGAAGTAATCATCGAAGAAGCGATTATTGATCTTGAGTTCCAGCTGGAAGTAATCGCTGCTCAGCGAGGTGCTACTGCTTCTACAAGTGATCAGTTTGCTATTATCGCTGCTGACTTCTTGATCGGTGACACTATTTTATATGTACTCAATAGCAATAACTTCCCAGAAGAAGGAAATCTGATTATTGGTTATACCGATTCTAATGGATATGAAAGAATCGAAAGAGTTTCTTACTTCAGAAGAGAATATGATAGATTCTTTATCGATGAAAGAGGAGTAGGTGCTACGCTTGAGGCAGATCATTTTGCCGGAACACTGGCTAAACTAGAACCACCTCTTGTCTTCGTCCGTGATGTTGATATTGATACTCAACTTGTACCACCTCCAGTTCCAGGAGAGGTCGGTGAAGAACTATTTGGTTCTGTGGCGATGCCATTTATCATCGAGAACTTTACTCCTATACTGAAGCAAGTTCAATTTGTAAGTAATGATAATCTAGCAGTAAGAGATATTGAGTCAGATGATGTAATCTCCAGACTAGAGCTCATTCCTATTGATCTTTCTATCGAAAGTATTGAGATTGAAACTCAGAAGGGTGGTGTTATTGTTGTTCCTGGTGCTTTCATTCCTGTCTTCCTTGAGCGTGTATTTGTTAACGAACTACCATCTGGACTAGAGAATGAACCAGAAGTCTTCTATCCACAAGGATCCTTAACATTAGCAGTTACTGAACCTAAGATCTATGTTCTCAAACAAAATGATATTAACGTTCCATTCAACGTTGATATTGCTCAGTGGACTCAGGTTCATCAAGATGATGACACTATCTTTACATTCTTTGTCGGTGGTGTACCAGAGACAAGTGTCGATGTAACAAATGAAGTTAAATGGTTCCGACAAATCGAACCATCTTTCGGTAATGAGATTGATGTTGCTGTTGTAAATATTGAACTAGAAATCATTACCCTCCTACCACAGATTGATGATGTTGAGGATATCATTATCTGGGAGGCAACTAGAGTTGTTCCATTCAACGTTGATATTGCTCAGTGGACTCAGGTTCACCAGGACGATGATACAAATATATTCCTAGATTCTATTATTAGCATCTTCTTAGAAGATGAGTTTAAAATCCCCATCGAAGATCGTTTTGGAGAACAACTTTTTGCTGGTCTACCCGGTCCTACTTTCTATGAAGTATTCATCACCAAACCTATTGAGATTGATGTTACCATTTCTGTAGAAGACTTCTCTATTGCTAGTATTGTACAGAACAATCTACGTTATTTCGTCTTTGATGTTGATGCCGGTGCTAGCACTCTTACTGCCAACTCCGATCAAAGTCCTTGGGCAATCCATCGTGTCTGGACAGCAACAAATGAGGAAGAGGTAGCGGATGTTAAGGGTATCGAATCCTTTGTAAATCTAATCATCAATCCCGTTGAAGATATCTCCATGGAGGGTGTATTCACCATCTTTGGCGCTGAACTTATCGAGATTGTTCAGGATGATGTTGTTTCTCTAGTAGAAATCGAGACCCCCTACATTACTCCTGTTAGTGTAGAATTCGAGAAAACAAATACTGTTCCTCTATGGTCTGGTGGTGCTGAGTTCCGTGGACAAGTTCCTCTAGATGAATCTGGTCAAGAACTATTCCTAGACACCCCATACGTAGGCGAAACTCTAGATCCTATCTTTAACATGGTTAAGGTCTGGCAGTATCAGACTGAAGATTTTGCTATTATTTCGATCAGAACTACAATCGAAAGACTTGGTTCTGAGATTAATGGATCTGAACTATTTGTTGCCTTTGATCCAGAATCCCCCGTTCAAGGTTTCCTTGATGGCGGAGAACCCAGAAGCTATGGAGATGGACCACCAGCAGATTCTGTCTTTAAGATTGTTAACATGTGGTCCGGTGGTGCCGCTTTCCGTGGACAAGTTCCCCTAGATGAATCTGGACAAGAACTAAAACTAGAAACTCCATATCAAGGTGATGAACTCGGAACTGTCTTCTGGATGGAGAAGATCTGGCAATATGATTGTGATCAAACGAATCTCAATGTTGTCAAGCAGATTGAGAGAGATTATCCTAATAGACACCTCGAACCAGGAGCATTCCAGTTATCTGGTCAAGGATTCTATGGCGATGCCGGAATGCCACAGCAAGCATTCGTATTTGAGGTATTCTTCACAGAAACTATTCCTGGCGCTGGGGTTGACCCAGAAGATCCAACAGATATCCAGAAGATCATCGTCAGAAGTGTTGAACTTGAAGATGTTATCTTTAACCTCCGTAGAGAAGCCGAATGGGTTCTTGTTCCTGGTGATAACATTAACACCACACTTGAAGTTCGTAGAACGATTGGAGAACCAACTGAAGGTGGACAACTATACGGAGTTGTTAATGTTCTCAATATCTTTACTAACTTCAATGACTTCGAAGATCTACCAACACCTCCATACGAGGAAGATGGAGCAATCTTCAGTGATGTCACTGAAGTTCTCATGCTTGAGCCTTTCAGTGTAGAATCCTGGAGTCAAAGAAATATTACCCGTGAGGTTAACCCCTCTGCTGGATTTAAGGTATTCCAGGAAATCAGAATCCCCTATGATTCTACCTCTCAGGATAATCTAGCAGTTGTAGATATTGATAGCAATGTTACGTCTGTTATTGTACAGGAAGATGATATTGAGATCTTTATCGGTGATATTAACAGCGAGGTAAATATTACTGTTGTTACTGGTATTGCTGATCAGTTAGATGATGAGTTAGATTCTCAATATCTCAGAACGACTCTAGGCATGTCGTTCGGTATGTATGAAAGAAATGCTTTCGTGTCCAATGGTTCCTTGAACATCAATGGATCTATTGCCGAAACTCTTGCTTCTTATGAGATTTTAGAGTTTGAAAGAGGAGAATCTAGCATCCTCACCAACGGAACAAGATTCAGACTAGGATTCCCATCGATTAATGAAATCGGTGGAACGTTACAGTTTGATTTACTAGATACCAATGATACTTTGGTGCCCATCAACTCCAGTGTTGATCTGACTGATCTTGATTGGCCAACAAGTGGAACAATCATCGTTGCTAATACGTCTGATCCTGATCCCGCCAACCACACAATCGAAGAAATCGAATATACAGGAATCGCCGGAACGTTCCTAACAGGAATCACCAGAGGAGCCAACGGAACTACCGTACAGACTCATCTTGCTACTGGTTCTTACCTCAGAACTATCGGATAATCTTGTATAAATAACAATAAATATCGACCAAAAAAAGGAGATTTTTTAAATGAGTGCAATCATTTCTGATAAGTTCAGGATTTATAATGCTGAAGCATTTTTAGATGCTTTGGGTGATGACTACTTCGATCTAGACGGTAACTTCATTGGTAACAATGACCCGCTAATCGAAAGAAACCAAATGTATTTCTTCGTTGGTAGACCACAAAGCTGGGAGCCTACGCTTGAAGTTTATGGACGTGTTGATGCTGCTGCCGGTTGGGCTGGTTCCGTTGGAGATCAAGTTTCCGTCGGTACTCCAGGTGTAGACTTTACAGCAGACGTTGTTGCCGTATACGAGGATGTCCTAGTACTAGGTAATGTTTCTGGATCATCTGGTAACCTAACGACCCCTCCTGCCGGTTCTACCCTAACCGTACAGGCTGGTGGTGCCGCTGCTGGATCTACTGCTACTACTGGAGTATATCGTTTTGCTGACGAGGATACCACTGTTCCTACAGCGTTTGATAACACCAGAGAGTTCTATGAAGTCTATGATGATATCATTGCCGCCAAGAGAATGACGGTCGAATACACCAGAGCTGTGGTTCGTCGTTATAACTGGGCACTAACCGGTACTGATGTCTATGACATGTATCGTCATGATTATTCCTTCGCTGGAGCTCCTAACACCGGAACCATTGGTAAGCCAGGATCCAACGCTGTTACCGACAGAGGACAACCCCTTCCCCAAGAAGATAATCTTGGAGATATGAAGTTCTATGTAATGAACGGTGACTATGAAGTTTGGAAGTGCCTATACAACGGTTCTTCTGAAGCAAATCCTAATGGTATTGCAGCTACTATCGAACCAACAAGAAACCCATCTCTCCCTGCTATCTACAGAGATCCTGTTAATGGCGAGCGTGAGCAAGGTCTCTTCTGTGAGAACGTTGCCCCATCGGGACCACTTTCTGTTGCTGCTCCCGGTCCAGTTCAGTTCAGGGAAGCAAATGGATACGTATGGAAGTTTATGTACAAGCTTCCTATTGATGACGTTCTACGTTTCCTATCGACAGACTTTATGCCTGTCTCGCTACAAGTTCCTAACAACGGTTCCGATAGACTACAAACTGAGCAGATTGCTCAAGATGGTGCTATTCTATCCGTTTATCTAAGAAGTGCTCAGTCGGCAGGTCTTCCCGTGGGCGGTCCATACTTCGCTCCTGTTGTAGGAGATGGTACTGGCGCTGTTGTGTCTTTCGAGGTTGATGGTACTAATAATATTATTAACCTTGCCATTGCTGCTGATGGTACTGGATATACTTACGGTAGTGTTATCCTTGAGACTGGTACGACGACCCCAGAACCAAATGGTGTATTCGATAGCTGGAATGATCCCGAGACCGGCGGTGACGGATTCGCTACTGCCACTGGCACGGTCATCGGCGCTGGTGGTGGAGATGGTGCTGATATCGAAGTCATTATCGCTCCTAAGGGCGGTCATGGTGCCGGTGCTTCTTCCACTCCTGTTGCTGGTGCTCGTAGCATCGAGCGTGAGTTCAATGCCAAGCGTATCATGGCAAACATCCGTCTAACCTATGCTGAAGGTGATGGAGACTTCCCTGTAGATAACGATTTCAGAAGAATCGGTATTCTCAAGGATCCAACAACATCCTTGGCTGTGGGTGACGCAGAGACACTATCTAACCTCAAGGTTATTCGTGTATCTCCATCCGCTGCTGGTTTCCAACCAGACGATGACATCAGTCAGGTTCTTGCTGGCGGCGGTACTGCCAAAGGTAAAGTAGTTTCTGTAGAAACTCTTTCTCCTAGTGGTGACGAACTTCTTTCCTACTACCAGTCTCAAGTTGAGCACAAGGACAGAGGTGTTGTAAGAGAGTTTGACAATGGTGTTACCGCAGTCAACCCTGTTACTACTCCTTCCAACCAGTCTAATGAGTCTGGTACTGTTGTGAACTTCGACGGAACTGAGGGCGCTATCGTTCTCGTTGCTGGTGTACGTGATACCGAGTTTAATCCTAATACTGGAGACATCCTCTATCAGGAAAACAGAAGACTAATCACTCGTGCTCCTGACCAGATCGAAGACATCAAACTTGTCATCGAGTTCTGATCTACATATTATACTACGGTCCCCTTCGGGGGACCGTTTTTAACTCCCAGGAATAATGTACTCTCATGCCACAGAAGACTAACATTAATGCAACTCCATATTTTGACGACTTTGATGCCGATAAGAACTTTTACAAAGTTCTTTTTCGACCTGGATATTCTATTCAGTCAAGAGAACTAACTACACTTCAATCTATTCTACAGAATCAGATTGAAAGTATAGGGAGGTATACTTTTAAACAGGGACAGCAAGTAGTTCCGGGGGAGGTTGGTCTCAATACAAAACTTGACTATGTTAAGTTATCATCTGTTTCCGAAGTGGGAGTCGGTCAACCAGATGGTACTATTGTTTATCAAACATATGATATTAGTTTATTAGTTGGACAAAAACTAAGAGGAATCACCTCTGGTGTTATTGCTAATGTAGTTGATACTGCTTTAGCTACAACTACTGAGTCTGATACTTTATTCGTAACGTATGTCAATAGTGGCGACGACAACAACGAAACAACTTTTAGACAAGGCGAAACATTAGAAGTTGTTAATGGTATTAACACTCCACTATTGGTAGTTGGTATTGACGGGAGCGTTCTACCAACATCTATCACTATTGAAAATCCTATTACTGGCGATCAAACCGTGATCGGTAGTCCAGCAATGGGGTTTGCTAGTGCTGTAGAAGTAGAAGAGGGCATTTATTTTGTAAATGGTTTCTTTGTAAAAAATAAAAAGCAGATTTTAGTTATTGATAAGTATTCTTCCAAAACTTCTGCTAAAGTAGGATTTCGTATTGTAGAAGAGATTGTTACCCCACAGCAAGATGGGTCTCTCTTCGACAATGCAAGAGGATATTCAAATGCTTCTGCTCCAGGAGCACATAGATTTAAGATTACTTTAAATCTAGTTGAAGTTGGTTATTCCGATAAGACAGATAATAACTTTGTTCAACTATTAAAAGTAAATCAAGGTGTAATCGAAAAAGAAGTAGAAAAAGCAGATTACAGTTTACTAGAAGATACTCTAGCAAGAAGAACCTATGACGAGTCTGGAGACTACGTTGTAGATACGTTTAAGACCGAAGTTAGAGAATACTACCAACAAAATGGTAACAACGGTATCTACAGATTAGGTAGTAGCGGAACCGTAAACGGGTTATCGGAAGTAGAAGCAGAATCTAAGATGATTCTTGCTGTTGGACCCGGTAAGGCATATGTTAGAGGATATGAGATTGTTAACAAGGCAACCAAGAATGTAGAGGTTGATAAAGCAAGAGATATTCTAACAAAAGATAATGTACTCTTAAAGTCCACTGGTCTTGCCACATATAAGATTACCAACTTATCAGGCACAGTCCCTCTAAACACTGTGGGAGGAGAACTAACGTCATATCCTGATGTATACTTGAACACTGTATTTAATGATGGAACCGTTGGATTGAATGGTCTAGAAGCAGAAGGTTATTTCAAATCAACTGTCAACAGAAGGTCTCAACCCTTTGGACTTGATGTGGGAATCAAAACTCTGTACCTTCAGTTGACTGATGATGTCCCCACATTAGAACTTATCCCCGATGAACTATGGTTCTCTAAAACAGTTAGCGGCGGAGTTCCTACTACTGTTGATAAAGTAACAGTCATCGGAAAGTCTATTGTTAATAGAAACGTAGTTAACTCGGAAGCAACACAACTATTTGCCGAAGTTACTGTTTTAGCTCAAAAATCTATTTTAGATACGTATCTATTTGAATATGACGAGAACGGCAGTGGTAGATATAGATATTTCTGGACATCAGAAGCAACTGCTTTTACCGAAACTCCATGGGCATTTGTCGTAGATTATAATGACACCATTCACCCTGTAGCAGGCATAGCAAAACCAAAGAACTATTCTTTAGTTAGAAGAGCAGAAGGATTTAATGAAGATCTAGACAAGATTCTTTCTAAAGGTAGAGCAGAAGATGGATCACGTCCTTATAACGCTACGTTTAACTTCTCTTACTTCGCTCCTAGATTCTTCACAAAGTTAAAGTTAGAAACTTCTCCTACTACAGGATTTACCCCAGGTAAGTATGTTGTTGGACGTGATAGTAAAGCATATGGTGTTGTTGAGTCTGATGAGACTAGAAACTACTCATTTGGAAAAAATCTTTTTGTAACCACTTTGTCTGGAACTTTCAGACCAGGAGAAACTATTATTGATGAAGATGGGGTTTCTTTGAAGATTGCTCAAGAAAATACCATCTCTCACTTTGTTGTAAACTACCGAGGATCTGGATATGCTGATTCGGGTCCTACCAGAGCAAAACTAGTTATTAATGGCAGAGAGTTTGATACTGCTGTTGTAGAAGCTAAAGTAGAAGGTGGTGGAATCTACGCTGCCGAGATTGTCAATAACAATGAGATTAGACAGCAATATGTTTCTCCCCCTGTTGTAACAGTAACTCCTGATCAAGGTGGTGTTAATAACGCTAGAATCACAGCGGTTCTTAACAAGGACACTGTTCTTACTTACAGTAACCAGAATATTAAGTCCTTCAACTCTGTATATGACTCATATACATTTACAGCAGACATTGATACTACGAAAGCAGAATACGCCGAATCCGTACAAGTTACATCTTTCACTTTTAGTGGAGAAAAAGGAAACAAGTATTTGGTATCTAATGGATTTGCTACCGATCTTTCTCAGACACTTAAGAGAGGAGATCTAATCCAATACACAGATGATGCCGGACAAGTTATTAGAAATGTCGTACAATCATATACTGATTCTGAAGGTGTCGTAAAATCTAGAATCCTTCTAGACTACACATTAGGAGCAAATGTCACTAATGCTACGGTTGTTAGAGTTCGACCTGTTCTAGAGAATGCCACAAAGTCTAGTCTTATCTTCCCAACAGGAAGTAAGCAAGTTGCTTCTTTGGTCAAAGATACAGAGGATACTAGATTTAAGTATTATATCAGGAAAGATTTTGTTTCTGAACTTGCTGCTGCCGGTAGCACGGTAACATTTAGTGCTCAGTTAACGTCCGGTACACAAAGATTTGCTAGATATAACGAAGAAAACTTTATTATAACTGTTTTGGATGCCGGAGACTCTACGGCAGTAAATACAGGAGACATTATTTACATTGATGAACAATATGTTCAGATCAACTCAAACGTCATTACTTCTACAGAAGTAACCTCCGGTTCTTTGGTTATCACATTACCAAATAGTTTCTTCCAAGGAGAGGGTCAAGGTGCTCTAGCTGTTTATCCAAAACTTAAACTAACTGCTACGATTGAGATTGATAAGGCAAGACCTAGACTAAAGACTGCTATTAGGAATAAGAGACTCTCTGTTGTATCCGGTGGTGATAGAATCATTCCATTTAGAGGAACTGATTACGACGCAGAAACTATTGAAGTATTAACATATTCAGATGCCTTTAAGTTAAGATATGTTTATGAAGGTACATCTTCTACTCCCCCAGATGCTGATGCTGACGGAAATCTTGTAAGTGGAACTGACATTACTTACAAGTATACTTTTGATAGCGGACAGAGAGATACTTTCTACGATGTTTCTAGAATCATTCTCAAACCAGGATTTGATGCTCCTACTGGTCAGTTATTGATTGCTTTTGATTACTTCGAGCATTCTCTTGGAGATTTCTCTACAGTTGATTCTTATATACACCAAGCAGGTGTAACAGCTTCAGAAATCCCAACATTTAACTCTTCTGTATATGGAACTGTAAGTCTAAAAGACGTAATCGATTTTAGACCTAAAGTAGATAGCACTTCTATTATTAGCGGTTTCCAAGATACATCCATCTTAAGTGAGGCATCTGCTCTCTCGTTCACTGGTCCATCGGGTATTCCATCTTTAACACCAGCCACAGATAAAAACCTAGAGTATACTTTTACGTTCTCCGAAAGTCAGTATCTAGGAAGAATGGATGGTGTGTTCCTAACAAAACGTGGAGAGATTGTTGTAGAGCAAGGAAACCCTTCATTAAACCCATCCAAACCAGAAATCATTGATGATTCCATCGCTCTCGCTTACTTAAACATTCCTGCTTTTACAAATAGCACCAAGGATGTAAGGATTATTCCTGTGGATAACAGACGTTATACCATGAGAGATATTGGCAAGTTAGAGAAGCGTATTGAACGCCTTGAGTTCTACACTACGCTAAGCATTCTTGAGCAACAGGCACTAAACATGCAGGTTAAGGATGACTTGGGTATTGATAGGTTCAAGTCTGGATTCTTTGTTGATGCTTTCGAGGCACATTCTGTTGGTAATCTTGGTTCTATTGATTACCAATGTGCTATCGATTCACAGCAGTCTGTATTAAGACCTCAAGCAAAAGAAGATAGTTTCTTATTGAAAGAAGTTAATACCAGGAACGATCAAAGAGTTCTTGCTGGATATGTTAACAACAATGGTGTTATCACCCTGCCCTACACAGAACAGAAACTCTTAGGAAATGACAACGCTACAAACACCGTCAACCCCAATCCATTTGTTGTACTTCAGTATGTTGGAGATGCTAACGTTTCACCAACTATCGATCAGTGGTATGATTCTTCTGTAGAACCATTAGTTGTTGATACCAACACAAAGTTAAACTCTATTCTCTTGGCAAAAGATGATTCCAAAGAATCACTTTCTAGTTTGTATGATTCTTTCATTGTTAACTGGGTAGGTACAGATAAAACTCTATACAATATTGAGTCTTTATCTGATATCAATACAGATAATATTATCTCCTCTACAACTGCTGCCAGCATTGCTAGTTCTTCTAACGTAAGTCCACAAAATAATGAGTTGGGCAAAGGAGTTAATAGTAAGATTGTCAATGGAAGATCTGTAGCTACTGGAGTTCAGTTCTTTGCTAGATCTATCCCCATTAAGTTTACTCTAAACAGACTTAAACCAAATACAAAGATCTACGTTTATCTAGATGATAGAGATGTTGGAAGGTGGGTTTGCCCTGATATCTCTTATACTGGTATTGCCGGTAACTCTCTATCTACTTTTGGTAACGAATTAGTAACTGATGTCAACGGTAGTTTGAGTGGTATTGTTCTAGTTCCTGCTGGAGCTCCACCAAGACTAAACACCAGATGGACAGGAGATGTTAATACAGTACAGTATGATCTATCAGCCGAAGAAGTAAGAGTAACAGAAGGATCTAAAACATTCCTCTTCTCTTCTGGTGTTTCTAATGAATCCAAAGAAAATCTAGACACCTACGCTGAGGTACAGTTCTATGCTTCTGGTGTGATGCCCTCCAATCCACAGAGCATCGTCTCTACTGGTATTGCTTATTTCAAGGCAAACGAGGGTGTTCAACTTGCTAACAGCAATACAGATCAGGAACTAAAACCAAATCCACTGGCACAAACGTTCAAGGTAGAAGGATATCCAGGCGGAGTATTTACAACCGGTGTTGATGTCTTCTTCTCCAAGAAGAGTAATGATATTCCTATTAGAGTATATCTAACTAACGTAGAGTCTGGAGTTCCAGGAAAGTATATTGTACCAGGAACTCAGATTAGTCTTTCCCCAACTACAAAGTTAAAGGCGTATTTAACAGGAGATACAGATTCTGTCTCCTTATTTAAAGGAGAGAACATTACCGGAGCATCTTCTGGTGCTGTTGGACCTTTGGTTGATGTCTTAGATAAAAATGGTATCTCTTTAGGTGATGAGTTAAGCACTTCTTTCACGATTACCAAAGAACAAACATATACGCTGATTCTCTCTAATCATAATGGAGTTTCCTTTATTCAAGATGAAGATTTAAATATTTCATCTGTAACTCAATATAACTCTACAAACAATAGACTTGCTGTTGTTACTCTTGCTAAAGACTCTGGTAGAGTTGTTGATCTAAAAGTTAAAAGTGTTGGCGAGAAGTACAATGGCGCTTCGATTACAATCGAGAGTCCACAACTTCCAGGTGGCAGTATTGCTTCTGCTGATATCCAAGTTTCTAATGGTTCTGTTTACAACGTTGACCTAGTTCTATCTGGAAAAGGATATACCGAAGCACCTTCTGTGATTATTAAAGGTATTGGAACAGGGGCTACTGGAGCAAATGTTGAGTCTGTTATCGAAATCGACACGCCTGCCGTACAGATGGGTGTTGCCACAGATTCAGATCTAAGCGAAACCAACTCTGTTACTCCAACTTTATTCAAGTTTAAGTATCCTGTATATCTCCAAGATAACACAGAATATGCTTTAGCGATTGAAACTGATTCCTTAGAATATGAACTATGGGTATCTAGACTTGGTGAAGATGAAATCACTACCCAGGCATCGGTAACTACACAACCTTTACTTGGTTCCGTGTATAAGTCACAAAATACTGGTAACTTCACCGAAGATCTGTTTGAAGACATTAAGTTTACTTTATACAGAGCATCGTTCTTCACAAATGCTACTGGAGAGTTAAGACTCACTAACGAGAACTTAGGATATGAATCACTTAATGTTTCTCCTTTCGAAACCAGTGCTAAATCTCCTGTCAACTCTACGTCTCCCTTGTTTAAGGGCAACAACTCTATTGTTAAAGTAAATCACAGAGACAATGGATTCGAAGATACCGGAAAATCCTACGTATACTTCAAGGAAGTTGAAGATGTAGGTGGAGTTTCGGCGGTTACTCTAAATGGATCACTATTTAAAGTATCTAACAGTGGTATTGACTCCTATAACATCACCAGTCCAAGCAGAGCAGGTTCTAGTGTTATTGGAGGTGGATCTAGAGTATTATCAACTTATAATAGAAAGTATGAAAAACTATATGCTCAAGTAGCATATCTACAGTTAAATAATACTTCTATTCAGGCAATGGTAAAAACTACCGACATTGTTCCTGTAGATTCCGAGACTACTAACTTTGTTTCTTATCAAGAAAACGATTTCGAGAAAACTTTCTTAAACGAGCAGCATTACTTTACCAATCAAAAAGTGATTGCTTCTAGAATCAACGAAGTGTTCAACTCAGTTGATAAATCCCTAGAATATAAGATTAACTTATCCAGCACAAGTGAAACTGTATCTCCAGTTATTGATTTGAACGCTGCTTCTGTCAAAACAGTCTCTAACAGAGTAGAGAATGCTTCCGGCAGAGAAGCAAGATACGGTAAGAGATATCAAGAACTTCGTTTCTTACCTTCTTATGAAGTTAACTTCCTGGTTATCGGTGACCCATCTCAGATTACTGTAGGATGTACTGTTACCGGAACTACTTCCGGTGCTATTGGTTCCATCATTGCTTTCGACGGTGTTGCAACAGCATCCATTAACGTATCAACTACATCCAACTTTATTGTTGGAGAATCTACTCTTATTGTAGACCCCGTAGGTACTACTATTACATCTGCTACAACTAGCATCAATGGCATTTCCGAAGAAACATTCCAGTTCTCGGAAGGTTCTAATGTCGTTGCTTCTTATCCCCTAGAACTAACTACAACATACGATAATACAATCAACGGTAAGATTGTTGAGTGGGATTCCAAGGATAAAGTTCTAGTCGTAGATACTCCATACGAACCTATCAATGGAGACTATGATTCTGAGATCTCACCAGGGTCTGCCTATGTAAGATCTGCTGATCCAGTGGAACAACAACCAGATATTTTTAGAGTTGGCGATATTATCAAGTCCGCCGATGATAAGTATCTAAATGTAGGAACTATGACTCTTTCTTCCGGTGTTGACTTTGTTTCTGATGTAGAATCCAAAAATAGTTCTTCTGCTGCTAAGTATGTTTCTAAAGAGACATTCATTAATACACCAGGAACATCTATTGATGTTCGTGTTACAGCAACGGTTAAGGATACAGAAAATGTCAAAGTGTTCTATAAGTTTAAGAAAGCTTCTAGTCAAGAAAACTTTGATGATATTAACTGGGTGGCATTCAACGTTGATGGAAATCCAGACAACACAGATATTGCTACTTCCGGCAACTCTATCTCTGGAAACTACGAAACACAAGCAGAATATCAAGAGTTTAAATATAGTGTAAGTAACTTACCCGAGTTTTCTTCTTACGCTGTTAAGATCGTTATGAAGACAGATGAACCTGCTTTCCCACCTAAGATCCAAGATTTAAGAGCAGTAGCTTCTTACTAATATGAATAACTATATTAAGGTAAAGGGTCACGAAAACTTATATCGTGACCCGGAAACCGGTGCCATTGTTAATACCGATAAACCTGTTAGAAACAGTATTGCTAATAGGTTCTCTACAATAACTACTGACATAAATAATCTTAAAGAAGACGTGTCAGAAATCAAACGTTTACTCCGTCAGTTAATCGAAAATGGCAATTAATCGAAAGGAAGTTTTTAGATCAGATACCTTTGAACAACAAAGGGAAAAGATCAATGAAGTCGCCCAGGATCTGTTCGACATCGCTACAGGTGTAACTCCTATTGATCGATTGCTAATCGATGGGGGATTACAACCAGGAGAGATTATTGATTCGACTGGCAGTGCCGGAGAAGACGGACAGTTTCTTAAAGTTAATAAAGAAGGAAAACTTCTTTGGAAATCTCTCACTATTGAGAACGTATTGTGGGTGTCGAAAGACGGAGACGATGCCAACGACGGTCTAAGTGCTGAGACAGCAAAAGCATCTATCGGGGCTGCTCTTAGAACAGCACAGAGAGGATTCTTTGGTAAGTTATGTGACGGTGCTAACAATATTCTGTTAAACAGAAAACTTCTCCAGGATGAAGTAGTCGGAGAACTTCTAACCGAGTATAAGGATTATGCCAGAGGCAACAGATGGATTGATGCCTACGACACTATCCAGAACAACGTTGATTATATTGCTAACGAAGGATTCGAGAGAGGACTAGCGAGATACCTATTAATCAATCCAGGATTTACTGTTCCTAACGGAAACCAGGAATGCATCGATGACGTAAAACTATTCATCGATGCTGTTGCTTTCAACATGAAATATGACGGCAACAATAAGGTATATGACTATGCTGAAGTATATACCATTTCCGAGTTTGGTGATCTTATTACAGGTGAGAGAGATGCTTCCGCTATTGTATATCAGGAAGTTGCCTATGTAATGATGGAGGTAATGAGACAAGATGCTACCGCTGTCATTGAAGGTACTCATGGACTCACTCCAGTATTTGATAGCACTATTGTTCTAGATCCCCTAGCAATCGTTGATCAGAAATCTGCTGAAGCTGCTGATCTCATTAGAAGAAATAAGAACTTTATTGCTGCTGAAGGTTACGACCGAATGATTGCTAACCCAGCATTTGCTGGATTTGTCGGAACAGGAACACCACAAGATTGTATTGATGACGTACTAGATGTATTAGATGCTATCATCTACAACCTAACATATGGTGGTAACGATAGAGTATATGACGCCGCTAATGTATATGTAACAGGAACGTTCAATGGCGAAGCAGTTTCTACTCTACTAGATGCTGAAAGAGATGAAGCTGTAAATGTATACGAGAATGCTAGAGATGTAGCAATCGATGTAATGAGAGGCATCACTGTTACTCCAATTAGCGGAACACAAAATACATTCACTCAGGTTATTGATCCTTATGTATTACCCGATCCTGCTAATCCAGACTGTGCTGATCAAGCAACTAAGATTGCTGACTTGACAACAATCATCACCGATGCCATTGGAACAGATTCTGGTGTTGGTGATCTAACTGGATTTACAAGAACAGAACCCACACCTGCTGTCGATTACGGTGCTGGATGTACTGATGTTGCTTCTGCTATCTGGGCATTAACACTAATCTATCTACAAGCAATCGGTAGTGATGCTACTCCCGGCAACTTAGACGGTATTACTAGAACTAGCAACAACAGATTTGTATTTCCTGACTCCCCTGCCGAGTCTGGTAGATGGAAGGATGCTAGAAACCTAATCTTCTCCAACATGGAAGAGATTCAGGATAGATCTCTTGCCGAGATTGCTCTTGAATATCCTGATTTTAACTTCCCCGAAGATGATACAGAAAATAGATTCTCTAGATATAAAGACTCTTATCGTCTCATTCAGCAAAACCGTAGAGAGATTGTAGATAGATCTCTTGCTGAGATTGCCAATAACTATCCTTTATTCTCTTATCCTGGTGATCCAGTAGAGACAAGACTATCGAGATATAAGGATGCCTATCGTTCTATTCAACAAAACAGAACTCTAATCGCTGAGTTATCATATGATGATATGGTCCTTGAAGGTCTTACCCTCCAAGGAACCCCAGAACAATGTAAGCGTGATATCGGATACTTTATTGATGCTGTATCCCTAGATTTATTCTTAGGTGGATCTAATACCTATACTAGAAAGTATCTATTAAACTATTACGACGAGACCAATACGTTTATCCTTAATGGTTTGGATGGAGAAGAAGCAGCATCTATTGTTGCCTTCACTAATGCCGAGGCAATCATGGGTGCTGTAATCAGCAACCAGTTGAACGTTACTCTCCCTACAACTAGAGCGTATCAGTTAGATGATGGAACCAACACTGCAGGTGAAGCATTTGACAGAGGTCTAGTTCTTTACAGAGATTTAACTCAACTTGTAGGTGCTCCAACCTATGAGTTTGGTAGTGCCAATGATACTGGTAGCAACCAGGCGGCAAACTCCTGTACTGATGTCAAGTCTACCTTAAACGTTCTAGTTACATATGTAACTGATGTTCTAAATGCTGAGATTGCTGTGGATAACAGTGGTTTTGCTGTAATCCCCGATGAACTAAACGTACCACAGGGTAGATATCAGGATGCTTCTAATCTAGTATTTGCTAACAAGAATGAGATTGCTGATAGAGCATTAGCACAGATTGCTATTGATCATCCAGACTTTGTGTTCCCTGGTGATCCTGCCAGCAATCAAGAGAACTATCGTTATTATGATGGATATCGTTTGATTCAACAGAACAAGAATGATATTGTTGACCAGGCATACGTAGACACTTCCGCTTACATCATTGCCAACCCATTATTGTTCCCCAACTTCAATACTGGTGATGTCGTTACTAACCTCGCTGCTGTAGAAGTTAAGTGCCGTAGAGATATCGGATACTTCACCGATGCTGTATCTTTAGATGTCTTCACCAGAGGAAACAGATACACCAGAGACTTTACTCTCTTCCATTACGACGAGTTTGGCAATAGACTTCCTCAACTAGACGACGAGGAGCATTTAGCATCTATCTATGCTTGGGGTCAAGCAGCTTCTTACATGAAGTTGTCCATTGCTAACCAGTTCCCCATTCAAGATCTCACTGTTGTAGAAGGTCCTGCTGTATTTGGCAGTGGCGAACCAAATGTCCTCAACACAGATGCAACTGCTTGTTCTGATGTACAAACAACAGTTGATAACTTAACCACTATTGTTGTTGATGTATTCACCGATGATGACATTGATCTTCTTCCTTATGTCAACAATGGTGACTATAACGCTGGTATGGATAAGTGTAAGCGTGACCTAGGATATCTAGTAGATGCTGTTGTAGATGACCTCTACAACGAAGCAAACGTCAAGTCTGTCGCTAACGCTCTAGCATATTTCCCTGGTGGTGTTTATAATGACATCGGTGAAGAACTAGAGTCTGTGACTGCTTTCCAGGCTGCCGCCGATGCTATGGAGTTAGCAGTAACAAACAATCTATTCAGACAAGATCTAACCATTCTTCCTGATCCTCCTAGCGTAGATCCAAGAGATCCTGCTAACTGTGCTGATGTAAGAGCAACAATCCAAACTTTGGTTGGTATTACTAAAGATGCTATTGACGCAGAGAGACTTGCTCCAGGAACAGGTTTTGCTACTATTCCTGATGCTGCAGCCGGAGAAGTTGATTATGGTAATCCTGTTTTCTCAGAATCCAAGTGTGGTAGAGACATTGGATACTTTATTGATGCTATCTCTCTGGATATTTTCCTAGGTGCTGGTAACAAATACACTCGTAAACTTGCTCAGAACTACTTTATCTCTACTGATGTACCTATCTATCCAGGTCTTGTAGGGGAAGAGTCTCAGTCCATCACTGCTTTTGAGATGGCAAGAGACATGATGCAGAAGGCGGTAACTAACCAACTCTATATCAAAGACTTAACCATCTCTGCTGGCGAAGCAGAATATGGAGACGGACTTGGTGATATCCCTGTGCTTGAATCTGGCAATGCCGCTGCTTGTGTAGACGTTCAGAACTCTATTGCTTCTTTAACTGCTATTGTCACAGGTGTATTAACTGACGGAAATCTAAGAAATCTAGTAGATGAGGTTGCCTTCAGATTTGATCGTTTTGACGATGCCGCCAATCTAATCGGTATTAATAAGAATGAGATCCTAGATAGATCTCTTGCTCAGATTGCTATTGACTTCCCCGACTATGCTTTCGCTGGTGATGAGGTAACAAACGACAACAGCAGATTCTTTGATTCGTATCGCTTAATCCAGCAGAACAAGACTGCTATTACCGATGACGCTTTTGATGCCGCTGCTGCCAACCCACTCTATGCTACTTTCTTCAGTGCCCTAACACCAACAGAGATTGATAAGTGTAAGAGAGACACTGGATACTTCATCGATGCCGTATCTCTAGATGTCTTTACTCAAGGTAACAGATATATTAGATACAACACAGAGTATTACTTTACTGATGGAGTTCTCACTCCTAATGTATTCCATCCTTCTGGAAGCACCGTCGAATCTTTATTCGTATTCAGATGTGCTGCTGAGTTAATGAAGGCAGCGATCACTAACCAGGATTCGTTTGACTTCACGCCCAACTTATCCAATGGTGCTGTATATGCTACAGCAGATCTAACAGCATACACCAAAGATCTAACTCTTACACCAGATCCAGCAACACAAAGTAATACAGACGCTAGATCTTGTGCTAATGTCAGAACACTGATTGATAACCTAACCACTATCAAGGTAGATAATATCGAAGCAGGAACTCTAAATCTTCCTGCTTTAGACGAAGGTATCTTCCTTGATACAGATTCTGCCTATGCTCCAGGCGGTAAGATCTGCCGTAGAGATATTGGTTTCATTGTTGATGCTGTAATGGCAGATCTCAAGGCAAGAAGCAATACTAATAGCGTTACGGCTGCCAGATCTTACTTAGACGGTGGTGTTCTAATCCCAGTGATTGCTGGAGAAGTTCCCCAGACTGTAAGTGCTTTCAGCAAAGCAATCCTAGTGATGCAGGATGCCATTCAAAACGTTCTTTATAAGAGAGATCTTACTATCACAGATGATGGTAATCTTTATCCAAACAAATGTATCGACGTTCAGAATGAGATCGCTTCTTTAGTAACCATCGTTACAGATACTCTAACTGCTGGAGATGATAGCATCGTTAGCACCCCAGGACTAGAAACGTTTGGTTCTCCTGGTGTAAACGAACTCAAGTGTCGTAGAGATATTGGATATGTTGTAAGAGCACTCGCTGAGGATTTATATGCCAACAGCAACATTAACATTATCAAGGTTGCCAGAGCATATTTTAATAACGATGGCACTCCTCGTGCTGATGGTTTAGTAGGAGAAGAATCTCAGTCTATCACCGCTTACAAGGCTGCCGTTAAGTTCTGTAAGAAGGCACTTACTAACCAACTCTACAACAAAGATTTAGAACTATTCTTCGGTCCAGAAGAGTATGGTTTAAGTTTCCAACCAAGAGATTATACCAAGTCCGGATCTGACAAGGTATGTATCGATGTTCAACTTGCGCTAGACAACCTTATTACTATTCTCGAAAAAGTTGTAACCGATGGAACCTTAGCACACTTAGATACCGTTACAGAAAATTATGGCAGAAAGGGATGGAAGAAGACCGAATCTCTTTGCTATCGTGATACTGGGTACATTATTGATGGAGTAGCAACAGATCTTAAGGTTGGCGGTAACGTTAACACAACTGATATTGCTAACTTCTACTTCGATAACCAGAATCAACAACTCATCTATATTGATGGAGAACTAGAGCAGTCTATTCTCTCTTATAGATTTGCCAGAGATCTAATGAAGAAGGCAGCAAATCAATGGTTGATTTCTCCTTCCAATGATTTATACGAACCAAAGTATAGCCTAGAACCTCTATACTTTGATAACACTGTTATTCGTGATTTTGACTATCCATATTGTGTTGATGTTACTGCTTCGATTGATAACTACTGGGACATCATCGAGTTTATGCTTCTAGAAGGCGGTCCAAATACAGACGCCCAGACTTCTGTTGAGGTTCAGTTACCATCCTTTAAGACTACAGTATTTGTTAAGTCTGGTGTGTACACAGAGCAGACTCCTATCACCCTACCTCCAAATACAGGTATTTTTGGTGATAACCTACGTGATGTCAGCATTTACCCATCCAATCCAACAGAGAATCTAATCTACTGTGAGAACGGTGGCTACATTACTAACGTAACATTCTCTGGACACAGATTCCCATCTTATACCTGCTCTTTCCCCAAAGTTAAGATTAATGCTGATACCAATCAAGCATATGCTGCTGAAGGTGAGGGAACAATTACTAAGATTGGATCTGGTGTCAAGGGATCTTATCAGATTACATTAGATGATACACAGGGTCTCAAGGAGAGAATGTATGTCACGGTTAAGAATCTAGAACCAGGCAAACTTACTGGCGGTGTTGCCACTGCTGCTGTTATCATCAGCATTCAAGATAAGGTAATCACCGTCTCTACTGCTAACGAGCTTACGTTTAATAACATTGAGCTTAACTTCGACTATTACATTGGTCTTGCTGGTAACATTACCAGATCTCCATATGTACAGAACTGTACTTCTCTAACTACTACTGGTAGTGGTTTGATTGTAGATGGTAATCTAGCAACAGGAACTGCCTCGTTCGTTCTTGACTCCTATACCCAGTACAACCAGGGTGGTGACGGTATTACTATTGTTAACGGTGGTTATACTCAGTTGGTGTCTATCTTCGAGATCTGCTGTAACCGTGCTGTATATCTAACTGCCGGATCTACTTGCTCTATCACGAACTCCAACACTGACTTTGGTAACTTCGGTCTAGTTGCTGATGGCGTATCGCCATTACAATATACGGCATTTGTTGATGGTAACCAAAATCCAGGATCTACCATCAATCTAAGAGATTGTCCCAAGAAACCATATATCGGTCAGGGCATCACAATTGGTAATAATGGTAAACCTTACTTCTTTATTGAACAGATAAATATAACTAACGGTGGTAGTGGATATACTTCCCCTCCATCTGTTGTCATTGATGACCCAACTGGTCCTAGTGGTATTCCTGCTCAGGCTATTGCTAATCTAAATAACGGGGTCGTAACTTCGATTACTCTTATCTCCTCTGGTTCTCAGTTTATTAATCCTCCAAACATTGTATTGGTTGGTGGTTCTCCTACTGTTACAGCAACAGTAGAACCGGAAATGTATCCACAGTATTATAGTATTGTTACTGGGGATATACCTGATGCTGATGGTAAAACTACTATCACAACTGATGAGAACATCGCTTTTGATTTGAATGACGGTGATGAAGTCTACTTCTTCCAGCAGACCAGAATCATCGCCAACTCACATTGTATGGAATATGTGGGTGCTGGAACTAAGATTCAAGAAGCTATCCCTGCTAGAGGTGGCGTACCCATCCAAGCAAATGAGGTTGTTGAACTTAATGGCGGTAAAGTCGCTTTCACCAGTACAGACCAATTAGGTAACTTCCGTATTGGTCAGGGTCTGCAGATTAACCAAAACACTGGTACTTTATCTGGTGACTCCTTCCAAAGATCTCTATTCGTTACTGTAACTCCCTTTATCCTCGCCCTATCCTAATTAAAAACAATGGCTGGTTTACCCCTAAATAATTTTAAAACTGTTACCTTTGACGTAACTTCTTCTTTAGAAGAAGTTTACGAGGCACCTCTTGGTTTTAAATCTGTATTCCTTTTGGCACAGATTACAAATACAGGAGGCAATCCATATAATGTAACATTCCAGTTTGGTAGAGGTGGAATCTTTACAGATATTGTATCTTCTTTTACTATTCCCTCAAATGATACTTTGAATCTATTGACTGGTAAGTTGGTATTAGAAACCGGAGATTTAATTAGAGTTTCCGGAACTGCCCCTGGTGCCGAACTTAAATTTATTGCCAGTATCCTAGAAACATCCGCTTGATCTTTAAATGTCCGAAATTAGTAGACTCCTTAGTAATAGAGTAAAGGTAACAGGTCCTCTATCTGTAGGTCCTGATAGATACTCCTACCTTGCTCTAGAAGAAGCGGAACCTAACTTAGGAGCGCCATCGCTTCCACCACCGCCAGATAAATTTTATGTCTTGGTTTCGGACGAAAATGGTATTAGGTCTTGGGAACTTATTGATGATGGTGCTCAAGGTATCCAGGGTATTCAAGGTCCACAAGGTATCCAGGGTATTCAGGGATTTGGTATCCAAGGTACTCAGGGTATTCAGGGTATCCAAGGTGAAGGACAACAAGGTACTCAAGGTATCCAGGGTGAAGGTATTCAAGGAAACCCAGGTACATCTGTAAGAATTATTGGATCTTTTCCTCTTACAGTTGGTAATGAAGTAGCAGAATTAACCGCTAACTTCTCAACTGCAATTACTGGCGATGGTGTTCTTGATGAGAATACTAATCCATCAAACTTGTGGGTATATAACGGAACTACATGGGTTAACGTAGGACCTATCCGTGGAACTCAAGGTGTCCAAGGACCTAATGGACTTCAAGGTATTCAAGGTCCTCAAGCATCTCAAGGCATTCAGGGTATCCAGGGTATCCAGGGAGATTTAGGACCACAAGGAAATCAAGGCATTCAAGGTGAATTAGGAGAACAGGGAAATCAAGGTCTATCAGGTCCTACAGGACCTCAAGGTATTCAGGGTGTTATTGGTAATCAAGGAATTCAAGGTCCACAAGGATTACAGGGTGTTCAAGGAGATTTAGGTCTCCAAGGTCTCCAAGGAAGAGTAGGTGCTCAGGGTATTCAAGGTATCCAGGGAGATCAAGGCGTCCAGGGACTCCAAGGAGAGCAGGGAACTCAGGGTCTTGCCAATCAGGGTATTCAGGGTGAAACCGGAACTCAAGGTTTCCAGGGTATCCAAGGTGGTGGCGGTCAAGGTATTCAAGGTATCCAAGGTCCACAGGGACCACAAGGTACTATTGGACAGCAGGGTGTTCAGGGTATTCAAGGTGAAGGTCCTCAGGGTCTACAAGGTATTCAAGGACCCCAAGGTCCACAAGGAACTCAAGGAATCCAAGGAGATCAAGGCGTCCAAGGAATCCAAGGAGATCAAGGCGTTCAGGGAGTCCAAGGTCCACAAGGTCCTACTGGTTTCCAAGGTGTTCAAGGTATTCAAGGTCCTCAAGCATCTCAAGGTATTCAGGGTCTACTGGGTATCCAAGGAGAGCGTGGATTGCAAGGTATCCAAGGATTTAGAGGTATCCAAGGTCTCCGTGGTATTCAAGGATTTACCGGATTCCAGGGTTTACAAGGTATCCAAGGTGTTCAAGGAGATCAGGGCGTCCAGGGAGTCCAAGGTCCACAGGGATTACAGGGTATTCAAGGTCCACAGGGACTACAGGGTCCACAAGGACTACAAGGAGTTCAAGGTATCCAAGGTCTTCGTGGTAGAGACCTAGTTATTCTAGGAACAGTTCCTGATGTAGAAGGACAAATTGATCCAGGAACTATTGATAATAACGTTCTCGGATCAACTCTTCTCACACCAGGAAATGAGCAGGCAGAACTAAACGCTTTCGCTGCAGCTAATGGCGGTACGAATGTAGACGATGCTATCTTTGATAGTGGAACCGGTGATTTCTGGATATATGATGGTGCTGTTTGGAACATTGGGACACCTAATCCAGCAACAACAATTGGACCTAATGACCCTCAGGCATATCTAGATGCTTATTTCCCATCTGCCCAGTTTAACCAGGGTGTTATTGATGAATTTACAGGAGATCTATGGATCTTAAATGAAGAAGGTGTATGGTTTAAAGTAGGTAATATTAGAGGTATCCAAGGATATCAAGGTACTCAGGGTACACAAGGATCTCAAGGTCTCCAAGGCACCCAAGGTCTCCAGGGCATTCAAGGTCCACAAGGAACACAAGGGGATAAATCTGGATTTGGTTTAATTTTTAGTACCAATAATGATACTAGTGTTGATCCCGGTGATACTACAGCATCTTCTTTACGTTATAATGCCGGAAGCGTAGCAGCGACTACGGAAATTTCTATTGATGAATTTAGTATTGAAGGAACTGCTTTAGGATCTTTTATCAATTCTTGGAATGATTACGGAGATGCTAATAACAGAGGTATTCTATTCCTTTCTGGAAAATTAAATACAGATACAAGATATGGTGCTTTCATTGTCACCAATGTAGTTGATGAAACTGGTTGGTATAGAATTACAGTTAGAGATGGAACTGGTGTTGTATTCAATAACAATGATCTAATTCGTTTAGAGTTCCGCCCAACCGGCAATCAAGGTATCCAAGGTATCCAAGGTCCACAAGGACTTCAGGGTGTTCAAGGTCCTCAGGGTATTCAAGGTATCCAGGGACCACAAGCATCTCAGGGTATTCAAGGTATCCAGGGTCCACAAGGACTTCAGGGTATTCAAGGTCCTCAGGCATCTCAAGGTATCCAAGGTATCCAAGGTCCACAAGGACTACAGGGACCACAAGGTATCCAAGGACCACAAGGACTTCAAGGACCACAAGGACTTCAAGGACCACAAGGTATCCAAGGACCACAGGGAATCCAAGGACCACAAGGACTTCAAGGACCACAGGGAATCCAAGGATCACAGGGAATCCAAGGACCACAAGGACTTCAAGGTCCTAATGGACCTCAGGGTGTCCAAGGTCCACAATCATCTCAGGGTGTTCAGGGTGGTGTAGGATCTTCTCTAGTTATTATTGGTTCTGTTCCTGATGTAAATGGAATTATTGCTCAGGATAGAGATGGAGTAGGATCGCCACCATCACAAATTGGACCGAATTCGCCGGAAAATTTACTAACTTATGAATTTATCACCAACCAACCTGGCAACGAAGCACAGGAAAATGAAGGTGTTATTGATGAAGCAACTGGCGATCTTTGGGTATACGATGGTGTTAATTGGACTAATGTAGGTAACATTCAAGGTCCTATTGGTTTACAAGGTATTCAAGGACCACAAGCATCTCAGGGTATCCAAGGAGACTTAGGTATTCAAGGTGCTGTAGGTCAGTTTGGCGGTGCTGCCTTCGATTATACCTTCGACAGTGGCACTAGTATGGCAACTGATCCCGGAGCGGGATTGATTCGCCTCGATGTCAGTAACGTTAACAGTGTAACTCAGATTAATATTGACTCTGTTGATGATGCCGGTGGTGTTGTTAACAACTTCTTACAAACGATTAAAGATTCTACATCTCTAATTAAGGGTCACATGCGTATTTCCATCAAAGGAAATACAAATAATTATGCCTTCTTTGCTATCAATGATATTAATCAAGTTAACGATCCCAACGGATATTGGATTATTGATGTTGCTTCTGTAAATGCTACTGTTGCTAGCTTCAGTAATTTAGATGATGTTATTGTTACTTTCGCTAGAATTGGTGATATTGGTAATCAAGGTTTCCAAGGTGTCCAAGGAATCCAAGGTCCACAGGGCATTCAAGGTTCTAGAGGTTTCCAAGGAATTCAAGGTATCCAGGGACCACAAGCATCTCAGGGTATTCAAGGTATCCAAGGAGATTTAGGTATTCAGGGTGAGGTAGGTAGACCACTCAATATTATTGATACAGTTGAAGATCCCCCTGGTATTGATACCACTAATCAAACAACTATTAACAGCAGCATTAACAGTTGGTTGTCCGGCGAAGGTATCACTGCCCAGTCCGGTGATGCTGTTATTGACGACGCTACTGGAGATCTTTACATTTTACAAGGATCTAACTGGACAAACTCCGGAAACCTTAGAGGTCCAATCGGTCTTCAAGGTGTCCAAGGTATCCAAGGTCCACAAGGAATCCAAGGTCCACAGGGTATCCAAGGTCCACAAGGAATCCAAGGTCCACAGGGATTACAAGGGATCCAAGGACCCCAGGGTATTCAAGGTATTCAAGGTCCTCAGGCATCTCAAGGTGTCCAGGGTCTACAAGGACTACAGGGAATCCAAGGTTTTCAGGGTACTTTAGGTGGAGTTGGAGCACAGGGCACTACGGGTATTCAAGGTTTACTTGGACTAACTGGTAATACTGGTACTCAGGGTACTACCGGTCCTGCTACCTCTAATCCCGACGACATCGGTAGATTATCTATTACTCCTGCCTTTGATGGAACCACAACTACATTTGATCTAGATCAAGTTGGTGCCGTGCCAGCAGATTATGCTAATGGATCATTTATAAGTAACGATGATATTCAAAGCGAAGAATCTAGATTAATTATTTCCATTGGCGGTATTATTCAGCAACCAGATCCAACTGGTACGGTAGGTTTTAGACTAAATACTACTACGGGATCTGATCCTTTACGTATTGTATTTGCCGAAGCACCAGAGGCTGGTCAATCTTTCTTTGGTACTATTTTGAGGAGAACCGGCACTCCATCTACTAGATTCGTAACCTCAGACGAAGCACTAACTACAGCTATTATATTCGGAGTCTAACAAACCGCCATGGCAAGAAGAAAACAAGAACAATATGTATTCGATGCTTCGGCTAGGACAGTAAAAGTCCCTGGTCATATTTTCGAAAACGATATCCTCAGTATTATTAACACTACTGCTGGGGAAACTATCTATTCTATAACTGACATAGGAAAGGGATTAGCTTCTCCTGTTTCACATGGTCACCCACCGCTAGGTGAAGATCCAGACTTCCCGTGGTCTATTGATGGTGTATGTACGTTTACATTAACTTACGATACAACATCCATGTCCGACACGGATGATTTAATTATCTTCCTCGAAGACGAAAGAAAAGGATTAACTGTTAGACCCTACGCTGCTGCTGTTGATGGCGTAGAAAGAATTAAAACCTCCAAGGGACAATCTCTTGTTGACGCTGACTTTGAATATGGTCTACAGTCATCAAAGTGGCAGAATGTAGGATTTAATGCTGGGTATCCTTCCTTTGCTGAACCAACAGGAAATCCATTAGTAGTTACTTCCATATCATCCAACGGTGCTTCCCCAAACTCTACAATTACGGTTACAGTTGCATCTGGTCAGTCTTTGTCAGAAAACAGTGCTTTTACAATTACAGGATTAGCTGAGGGATCTTCACTAGCGGAAGGTTCATTTATTGTATCAGAAAATCTTAGTGTTACTCAGTTTAGATATCAAGCAAAAGGGCAAATATCCGGTTCTAATTTAGAAACACCATATACAACGTTAAGAGAGTCTGCCATTTTTGATCAAGCAGCATTGGATGTTGCTCAGTACAGTGCTACCAACCCAAATCAATTTGTAACTTTATCATTCAACGAACCACACGGTTTATTCCCAGGTTCTCCATTCATTTTGGTAGATAGTAATGGTGGTATTCAAACTCAGGAAGGACCATATTTTGTAAGTAGAGTTATTAATTCTTTATCGTTCGAATATGATACACCAGGGGTTGTTCAAACTAGTGCTACAGTTACCACAGGTTTAACTGTATATGCTATCTCAAATGCTACATTTACTCATAGACCATTTGACGGCGGAGTCCTGATAAATTCTTACTATCCCATTGCTGGTCTAGAAGCAAAGAGACAAACCAAACGTTACTTTAGATATCAGTCTGGTAAAGCTATTAATTTTTCCACCGGAACATTATTCTCTCCCATTTTTGACATTACATCTGCCAGTTTCAGCGGGACAAATATTACAGTAACAACAGAATTATCACACGGATTCCAAGTAGGTGTTGGTGTTGCTTTATCTGGTATTGATTCTGTTGGTTACAACTCGGATAACACAAACTACGTTTATACTACCTATACAGTTACTGGCATTAATAATGAAAATCAATTTACTATTGATCTCAGTGATCCAGCAAACTCTGGACTAGGAGCGGGCATTGTCGATGCTACTGCTACATTAGGTATCGAACCAAAAGTAGTCGCTATCAATTGGAAAGGCTCGGCAGTTCGGGCTGGAATGTTTGATGATGCTAATGGTCCTTATTGGGAATATGATGGCGATAAATTATATGCTGTTCTTAGAAATTCAACTACTCAAGTTACAGGAACAGTAACATTAGTAAACGGAAGTAACGAAATTGTAGGAGACGCTGGATCTGGTGTAAGATTCGGAGAACAGTTTACTGCTGGAAATAAAGTTCAAATCAAAGGTCAAGTTTACGAAGTAACTGATGTTGTATCTTCAACTGTAATGCATGTCAACCCAGCATACAGGGGTACTAGCAGTACAAACTCTAAAATTAGTTTGATTAGAGAAATTAGAGTTCCATCAAATCAATTTAACGAAGATACGGTAGATGGTCACGGACCATCTGGATACTACCTTCACATCGATAGGATGCAAATGGTTGGTATTCAATGGTCGTGGTATGGTGCTGGATATGTTGATTTCCAGGTTAGAGGTCCACTAGGTGAATGGATTACTGCTCATCGTATTGCTAACGCTAACTTTGCTACAGAAGCATACATGAGATCTGGTAACCTACCAGCACGATATGAAGTTGTTACATCATGTAGGCACAGTAAAGTTATTAGCCCAGCAGGAACAGGAACATCAGGAGACTTTGATGTAAAAAATGCTTCTAAGTTATTTCCCGCTAGCGGTGGAGAACTTCTCCTTAAGAGTGAGCAAGGATTAGATACTATCTACGAAATCATTTCATATACCGGAATTACTGGAGATACTATCACCGGAACTACTAGAGGAGATAGTTATACAAGATATTTGGCGGGACAAAACAGAACCTTTAGAGGAACAAACGTACCACAGAATCATCCATTAAATTCATCTGTTCAGTTCATTGGAAATAATATTGCTCCTAGTGTTTCACACTGGGGATCATCCGTTATAATGGATGGAGAATTTGATGAAGATGCTGGATTTAAATTTACAGCATCTAGATTTGATATTACGATTGCTGCCGGAACAGCACAAACAGTTTTATTATTCAGACCTGCTCCTGCTGTAAGTAATACTTTGGTGGGAGAAGTTGGTGAGAGAGAACTTATCAACAGATCTAGAGTAGAACTTCAGTCTATTGAAATCAACAACGTTGGCGATCCAAGAAGTGTTGGACCTACCGTTATTGTTGATCCTAGACGTATTGAAATTGCTGGTATTCTAAATGCATCCAATGTAGATCCCGAAGCTATTCAAGCAGCAGGAAATTGGATAAGTGCTAACACAATCGAATATGGTTTGGGTGGCACTTCCACTGGATATCAACCATCATTCTCTCAGTATAATATTACCGAGTCGGCGGCGGCTCAAGGTGGAGAATTACTATTTAAGTTCATTACTGCTAATGAAACTGAATTATTTGATATCAGTCAAGTTAA
>Ga0255751_10000359_pt1 | contig 42227 bp, 58 predicted proteins | sample 071ome_20_FD_179951 | JGI IMG/M metagenome (GOLD analysis project Ga0255751, IMG submission 179951) | Coastal salt marsh microbial communities from the Groves Creek Marsh, Skidaway Island, Georgia - 071412BT metaG (version 2) | ecosystem: Environmental > Aquatic > Marine > Intertidal zone >... | reverse complement strand
CAACTTTCTGCACCACCTGTCGATAAATAATGCACAATGTTTAACCACTCCGCACTTGGCAATCCTTGATACATAGACCTTGTACCTGTTCCCGAAGCATAAATCGACATATTCTCTCCACTAAACAGTCCAGTACCATTTATTTCTGAATACTTACCTGAAGAATTGTAGGCTCTTATTGACCTGCCTGTTCCACTATTATCAGTAAATATATTCCCTGCGACTTCGAGTTTTTGGGATGGGTTTGACAAGCCAATCCCTACGTTTTGTGTCTCATCAATGGTCATTGCAAATGTGCTATTAGTCCAAATATCTATACTTGCATTTGCTGATTGAAATATGTCTAAATCACTGTTAGATGTTGACAAATAACCTATCTGACCTAATGTTGATGTATTGTCGTAAAGAGTAATTCTTGGATTACCTAAAACACCCACGCCTGTTGATTGTATTCGCAATTCAGGAGTAGCATCGCTAATGTGTAATTTTGAACTTGGACTTGTTCCAATACCTACGTTGCCATCTTGGTCTACTATTACTCTGTCTGTACTTTGAGTCCTAAGTTTTATGTCTCCTGTTGTTGAAACAGTTGTAAGATTTAAACCTGCATCAGTATCCGTTTTGTTATTTTGAATATATGTTGCACCTGTTTGGGACATACCAATCATAAAATCGTTAAAATCTGTTTGCCCCTGTGTGTGCAATAATGAAAGTTCAGCCACACCAGTTGCACTAAATTGTTGAATCTTTAAAGCATCTTGATAACTTCCGCTTATTGCTGCAACGTGCAAAGGCACTTGTGGAAATTCATAGTTTACTCCTACATTCCCAACTGCATCAACTGTAAACTTTCTTGCGCTTCCTTCTATGTTAAATCTTGTTGCGCTACTTATGTCAAGTGTCCTTACTCCTGAAGCAACGGTCAAATTATCTTCTCCAATATTCAAATCATCTGTCGCTGTTGCAGGAATACTTTGTATATCACTCCAATCTATTAAACTCCAATCTGCATACCCGTTGCCGCTTCCCGTGTCTTTTAGATACTTGTTTGCTCCTTGATTTCCTGTCTCGAATTGCAATGTTCCTATTACATCAAGGTCAGCATTTGGACTTCCATCGTTTATTGAAACTCCTGCGCTTCTGACAACTCCGTTAACGTGTAATTTTTCAGTTGGAGTTGTTGTTCCAATCCCTGTGTTTCGGCTTGAATTAATAAAAAATGCAGAAGCCCCATTAACGTGAAAATTTAGATAATCAGAATTATGATTATACTGTATATAGCCAATGTTATCGTCATCTGTGTCTCCAAAGAGTATTCGTTGGTCACTCGTATTAGGTGACATAAACTGAAACCCCATATTAGATTGACCACTATCAAATACCAATTCTCCATGCGAAGCACTATATGTGCCACCAGAACCACCAGCACTTTCAAAAACAGTAAGATTTCCACCTGCCGCACTGTATTGATGGAATTGGTAAAGAGGATTAGTCAAGCCTATTCCAAAAGCACCTCCATTAAACCAACTATCCGTTGTTGCGCTAATTCTTACATCTTCTGTTGCTCCTGTTACGTCATATAACCCAATTCCACCATGCAAAGGCTTGTGATAATAAGCCAATGTTCCGCTTTGTTCGTATAATATACCGTATGCGTCTTGTATCATATATGCTGCTCCAGTTCCTGCCGTATTGGTAGCTTTCATCATGGCATAATTAGTGCGCCCACTATCACCTATTGTTATGACTCTGTTTTCTGCTTTTACTGTCAAGTTTCCTATCGGTGAATTTGTTCCAATGCCCACCCTACTATTCGCTATATCAACATACATAGTCCCATCTGCTACCGCTTGATTCGAGGCATTACCTACAAATAGTCTACCTGTATTTAAGTTAGGTGTAGCATTAGTCCTTCCTGCTCCTGATATTTTTATCGAACCAGCAGAATTATCTACCCTCGTTACTTTTGCTATATTTTGTATTAACGCTGATTCCCCAGTTGGTGGAGTTGCAGTTAGCTGACCAGCAGTCGTGGAGACATATAATATATCCCCAATGGTAAATGCTGATGTGTTTAAGTTTGACAACGTGCCAAAGGTGTAAATATCAACAGGGTTAGGTGAGGAAGCTGCTGCTGCCACTACCCCAAAGGCAGGCATCTTAGCAGCATCATCTGCATCTGCTTTAGAAACTATTGTCGTATTCCCTGAGATACCTGATACATAAACGACATCACCTTTTGCTAATGTTTCTCCTGCCTGTGCCTTAAACAGAACTGCTCCTCTTAAATCGCCAATAAATTCATCGGCTTCTACCTCTGCGAAATTCATAGCATCTAAGCCTCCAGCATCATTGCCATTGGTCAATACTTGGGTAAGATTCAATGCCGTTATTCCTCCCCAACTAATACTGTCTTGTAAGTAGTCCTGCAAAAGCATATACTTTTGGATGTATGTAGCCAAAGCAGGGTCGTAGTCGGTTATTGGAACGTAGCCCTTGCCAACAGTATCTTGGATTTCAGATAGGAAAATCTGCCCCCTCACTTGAAGGGAGCAGAAAACCAACGCTAAGATGATAAATATATTCTTCATTTATTATTTCGGTCTAATTCTTAAAAACACTTTCATACCCTCCCTTAATACACCACTCGCAAATTCCAACCTCTCCGGAGTAGTAGCCCTGTTACAATTATACTCATCCCTTCCAGGAGTAGCATTTAACATATAATACCTACCATTAACAATGACATCTCCATACTTCTTCATCTCGTCATCGGTAGACATAAAGGAGTCTCCAGAATCTAACTCTACATACCCATTAGCCTTCATCGTGGCATCTACTGTCCACTCTTTACAATATACCTCAGAGGCAGTAGGGTTCTCAAGCAAACATATGTCTTTACCCTTAGACGTAAGGACAGTCAAATGATCTGCATCGACATCAACAGTATCTAATGTTCTATTAGTAACAGTCCTAGATAGGAAATTGCAGTTCACATCATTGGTGTCCGTAACTATGATTCTCTCCACCTTACCAGTAGAGGTTATGTAGGTATCGTTGTATGTCGTAGTAGGCATTACTTAGTTACATTTATGCCTTTACCCATAATCCAAAAGATGACTTCTCTATCTTCCGTTACCTCTATCCTAAATAGACCTTCTTCAGCCCATTCCTTGAGCCATTGCAATGCCTTACCTTTCATCGTACTTGCCTTTAAAGGTGTCCACAATATCCCTAACTAAACCCCTTACCATTTTCCATAGCCTATCTAATAACCCTACTACAATGATGGCATCTCTGACCACATTGACTATACGCCCATCGTCAAGTTTGACATGAACCTTAGTGTCATTGACACCTATAATAGAGCCATACTCACCGGTAGACCTTAAAATAACTTTTGTACCTACTTTAGCTAACTTCATCTTTATTTCTTTTATCTTCAAAGATAACATATTCTTGCCCTCTTGCCTCAACTATCCTCGCCCTAAGAGTCTTTTTTAACTTATTCTTCTCCGGATCTGTAGAATAGCTTATGTGAACCCAATATGGTTGGTCATCATTTCCATGCTCCCAAATCATAGTCTCATAGTCTAAATTGTCATAGACATAGTAGAATATGTCCGCATTAGTCACCCCATACTGAGGAAATACATCTTGATCTAAGTCAATGGCAGCAGTATCGCCCAATACCATGTGGTCAGAGTTCTTCGAGGCATTGCTTATAATGCTATTAAGAGCCTTTGACCTAAAGAACGAACTAACATACAAGGGAACGCCAAAATGCTCTCTAATCGGCTCAAATAAGCCTTCAGCGAGGTTTTTCATCACCATAAACTGCCTTAGATTAGGTTCATTCTTTAATGACTTCCTTTTAGCAGTTACGCTCTTAGTGGCTTCCTTATAACTTAAATGCGGACTCAATCTTCCCAATACCGGCATATCTCACTTTCTGTATTTAGCCCATCTGCCTCCCAACTTAACCAAGTCAAGAACTAAAGCTATAGTGTCTTCAATCAACATCTCCAACTGGTCATCCGGAAGGTCAAACTGCCCCCTAACATAGTCTAAGAGTTCAGCCTTCTCAACCTCATCAAGATCAACAAGCTCGGCACTTACACCTTGAATACCTCCAAATGCTTTTACACTAGACATTAACGGAGGGAAAAACAAAGGAGCATCAGTTAGATTGACTGTACCATCAGCAGAAGCATCCATAATCGCTCCAGAGAGCTTAAATCCAAAATCTAACAATTCTTTGGTTTCTTTGATACCGTATTCCATTTCTTTATATTTTAAACATTATTAATCCAACCACTAACTGTAAATTCACAGTCCTTACCGAAAGCATATACCCTAAACCTTGATACGCTCGGCTTGTCAACTACGATTCCATTATCATTCAACTCTTGCCCATCATAAACAGGAGTCTTAGTTAGTGTTCCTCCTGGTTGCTCATATTCCACTTGTATAAGAGCGTGTTTAAATGTAGTTCCATCTATCCTTCTTGAATTACCACCTAAATTAGTTACTGAATCAAGAACAGTAACAGTCTCTAGGTTGGCATCTTTAAAGTACCACTCTTCAGTAGACCCATCGTCAAACTTAACAACTTGCCCTTCGGTAGCAGCTACCCCATTCAATGAAGACCCATTCCAATAGTATAGAGACTTATTCCCAGCATTATCTACAACCACATACTTATTATATTTACTCGTATATGACCCTATTGCAGCAAATAGTATCTCTTCATCACTAAAGTAGTCATACTCTATGCAATCAAGACACTCCGTCAATGTAGGGAACGTCAAATCCAATACCTCTTGCTCTATGTAGTTATTGTCACTTCTATTGTGACCAGTAGTCGTTACCACCGTCTGAGTAGTGAACTCTATAGTCACCTCTCCAAATAACCCCTCTCTATCCCAATCTACATTACTGATGTTAAACTCATCTACCGTATAAAGCTCACAATCTGTTTCAATAGTAATGTTGTGATGTAGCCAAATAAGACGTATGGCATCAAGCATATACTCGGTAGCATAAAACATAAATTTCATCACCTTCTTAGATGTCCTACTTATCGGCAATTCTATACCTAGCCTTTCCTCTACATTTTCTTCTTCTTCATACTCTGGTTGTCTTATCTTGGCATCTAACAGTAATTGATTCTTATAGCCATCAAAATACCTCATATTACCCAAAGGCAAAGGGAATGGCTCATTGTGCCAATACTGTATCTTTAGAAAGTCATTGATGTAATTAACCACTTTGAATGGCTCTGAATACCAAGTGTACCTTCCATCACTCATCTCTATAGAATAGACTCCGGTAGGAATATAAACCCCTATGTCAGAACCATCATTAACTATGACATCAAAGTTACCTCCATACTCATAAGTCTCTACATACGCACTACCATCTGTTGCAATCAATGGATTTTGATCTGTGTCAGGATAACCTGTAGTGTCATAGTTTGCCCCTGCATCATTTCTATAAGATACCGTTTCTCCACTATAAAGAGCATCATTGCCTACTGGCTTCCACACCCCATCAGCCTTTACCTCTAAATAAAGATTATAAGGCGTGGTATTGTCATACACTTGCCCAAAGTCAAAATAAACCTTAAAGTTAGTCTTAAATGGAGGCACTTTCTTAACCTCTGTACTCTCAAGGAGTTGAGTACCACCCTTTGAATCTAATATCCTTGCCGTGAACTTAGATGGTATATTGTCAAAGTCATTGCAATAAGCGGTGACTACAGCGTGTCTAAGCGAAGATATACTTGACGTTATAGAAAAACCCCAAGCAGAAGATTGCGAAGATATAGGAATGTCGTGAGGCGTAAGACCAGTCTCGGCATAATTAGAATCATTAGCACTCTCTTGAATAGATAGACAAGTAGCTAATGCCTCAGTCAAATAACTTGTACTCGTTCCATCAGCTTGATTGATAAGATTGAATGACGTTATAGGGCTATTTGTTAGTGTAGGTCTTATTATCTGAAAGGGAGGTATGCTCCTTTGCTCGGCAAGTATTTTACCTAGCTTTGTTCCAATAAACTCCCTATTGCTATAGAGCTTATTCTGATCCGTATGGAAGCGCAATATATTATAATTCCGTATCATGTTCTATCGTTATATTTATCTCACCGGTACTTAAATCCTCAGTTTTCTCTCGCACTAAACCACTTCCCAAGTTCGTTGTTATTAATCTTCTAGTATCAAAGTTAGGTATTTTCGGTATCTTTAACTCTTGTATCTTATATCGCATTACACTACCACCATCAACAGATATGTCATGGGTAGCCCCATTAATATTCAATGTATTACAAATTGCGTTATAAATAAAATATGCTTGTTGCATATAAGAAATAGCTAAGTGTCCATTCTGATAATCCACTCCTCCATCTGTCCAAATAGAGACAGTATAAACATCAGAAGCAAAAGTGGTTTCCATAATGACAAAACCATCTTTGGATATTGCTTCTCCATTTACAGTAATATAGTCTATATCAGACGTAAATTGACCAGTATTCTTGGTAACTACATTACCCTCAGTAACATACTCATCAAGACCTATCATATCAACCCCCTCAAAAGGGTTAGACACCTCATCCATCCACTTCCACATAATTCTTTGAGGAATCGCATCAGCCTCATAGCTAAATATGTTCTTTCTGTCTGTAAGGTTGCCCAAATGCCTTGTAGTAAGAATCTCAGATAAATTAATTCCAGGATTAGTTGAAGAATAAGACCTTCCGTTAAGGAAGAAATCAGCACCCTCTATAATAAACTTGTTGTCCTCGTCTATATCAATATAGGCATTGTAGACATTAGCTAACATATCTATAATCTCCCTAAACTTAATCTTAGTCTTTGTTGCCGGTCTGTTATAATTAGTTTCTATTATGTTAGACTTAGGCGTGATAAATATATTTCTCTGTGAACTCCTTATAGGATTAGAAGAACCATATAAATAATCACTATATGCCTCTAATTCTTGATGAGTAAGGTTGCTATCTATCTGTCCCAAAAGAACTGATATAACATTAGCTAATTTATAACCATGCCTAAGAGTTATAGTTTGTGTTATAGACTGTAATAAATTTGTCGCTGCATCATGATCGAACCAAAAGCTCTGCTCTGTCCATTCATCTGAATTGACTGGAATTAATGAATTATCAGTATCAGCACTCGGTCTTGAAAAATGATTACCCGAAAAATAAAGAGCATCATCAGAAAAAATGCCGAAAACATCTAACGCTACAGAGTTCTCATCAGAAACAACAAACTGAGAAGCATTCAATGATATTGGAGCAGCATATTTATAATTATCATTTGGAGGTGTTATATCATCATCTGGCTTATCATACCCTAACGGAGCTAATCCCAAAACTCCAAGTTGTAAGAGAGAATCGCACAAAACACGAGAATAAACGTGATGCACTAACAATTTAACCTGACTATCACTTGTCCTACTAGTAAAAACAACACCCTTATTATAAGTAGGTATTTCATTCAATGGCTTATTAACTGGAGCAAGATATACATAATCTGCACCAACGGTATCATAAATAGTCATCCTATAGACTTGACCACTATTAGGGTTTCCCGTATATACTTGATTGCCAGTATTGGTAGCTCCAGACACATGAACAAGAGTGCCACCTGTAGGAAATGTTGGTAGTGCATTATTTTTATCATTCCTAAAGCAGTATTTGTCAAGGTCAGGATCATAACCTATATAATAACAAGTCTTACTACCAACTTGCCATTCAGAATTAAAATCATCATCAGTAAGAGTAGCAGATGGAATGGTGAAAGCTAAGTTGCCAGGATGCTGGTCTAAGTCCGCCCCCACATCACCTGTTACGTCAGGGTCAAAAACAACGCCATAGTCAATTATCTGATAACGACTGTCAGACAACCTTGTAAAAACATCCTTGCCACTACCAAGACCATCTAGGTCTACAAAGACATCTACATACTCTCCAGTAACATCAGGAACAGGATTCTCCCCAACACCAGCTATAAACATCTTGGTAAAATCGTCTTCACTAAATTTATAGTCATCGACAAGAGTCCTATGTTCAGAAACTACCTTGCAATCTTGCTCCCAATACCTACCCCCTATTATATTTGTAATCTTTAGGGATCCAGGCTGATATAACTGTAGTATTGGAAACTTTAAATAACGAACATCTAGAGTTCCCGGATTATACTTCAAGAAATCATACTCTATATCCAAACCCTCCAAGAAAGTAGTGTACCTATCAACGGTAACCGGAGTGACTTCTAAACTCCTTACATCAGCATCTATCTTGCAATCTAGCTTAGAAAACTTACCCCTCACAACCTCTTGATAGTCTCCATCTATCAATTCCTCTAAAATAAGTATGTACTGATACCTTATAGAACCATCATTGACTAAATCGAAATCCCTACCGGTAAGCCTTATATTGGGCATTTTCTTTCTAAGAAACATAAAACCTTCCTCTCGTTCCTCACTTACGGCAGCATTAGAGTAAGTAGGACTTACATCATAAGTAGAATTGTATATTTGCAACTTCCACCTATACATACCTCTTTATTCGGTTTCCTTTGATAACAACTTTCTTACCATTGTCATATATTGTCTGAGTCTCTCCTTGCCTACGGATGGCTACCAACTCTTTCTCCATTCTACTCGTATCTGTTCTTGCATTAACGACTAATGAAGGTATTGGACTATTAGTACCCTTCAAGGCATCTATGTCAAAAGTACCTCTATTAAGGGATTCAAATAAGTCAGGCAATACATCCTTATACTTAGCAGTAACCCTTCTTGACAATATCATTCTCGCCTCGCCTTGCTCAGCAAATTGCGCCCTACCGCCTGAGAAACCTACCAACGTATCATTACCACTACCATGCCTTCCTCCTCCTATAATACTCAAATCACCTTCTGCAAAATTTTGGCGAGTAAGCTCAAACGCCTTTGCCTTAGCAGCTACAAATGCACCAAACATAGGGGCAACGAATGCTAACCCAAGAGGAAAAGGAAACTGCTTAAAAATATTAACCGCAGCAGATGTAAGACCACTCGCTTGTGATATACTGTCGGCAATCAACTGTTGCCTCTGAAACGCCTGTCTCTGCCTTAGTGCTTCCTCTTGATTTTTCTTTGCTTGGTCGAGCCTCTTCTGAGCATCATCAACAAAGTTGGCATATCCAGCATTCCTTGAAGCTATCTCTCGGTCTAATGCTCTCTCTGCACTTGCCACCTCTTGGTTTCTCTGTTGAACCAACTCATTAGATAATTGTATTGCCGTTCTATAGTAGTCAGTCATAGCATCTTTGGCTAAAGCAAATCCACTAACAACGGCTTCAAATGCTCTATCTACTTTCTTCTCATCTCCTGCTACTTCTTCTGGCAACAATTTTTTAATGCCTTTCCTTAAACTAAACCCAAATATTTTAGCATCTTTAGTCTTGCCGACCGCATCAACACCTTGAGTAGATTTAGCAATAAACTTTGATTCAGCAGCATCTATCTGAGACTGAATTAGCCTCTGCTCATCATCTGTCTTTGCTAAGTCCTTCAGTTCCCTCAAATACCTAATTTTGTTTCCGAGAAGCTCCAATTCTTCTTGTAGCTTGTCAAGATTTTGTGCTTTAACTTTGTTGTTTTCTATTTCAAGCTCTATAGATAATTGTTCTTTTTTTAATCTTAATTCTTCCTTATCACGTTTTTCTCCTTCTTTATCATATTTGTCTTGTAAATCATTTATATCTTTTAATGCTTTAATATTTATCTCAAGTTTCTGTTTTAAATACTCTTGTTCGGCATCAAACTTATCACTACTTCCTTCTTTTGCGTTAAGAATATCTCGATCTCTAATCAATTCAGCTTTTTCAAGATCAAGTCTCCTCAACGCTTCTATTTTCTTAAAACTTTCTTCGGCAGATTGTACATAAATTCTTTGTAATTCTATTTCAGCTAATCTTTCCGCAATATTCCTTTTTATTACTCCAGATTTTTCACCCTCTTCAAGCTCTGCAAGTTCTCGTTGGTACTTTTTTTCTATAAGAATCAATAAATCTTTATGCCCCCTCCATTCCCATGCTTCCTCGTCTCGATTTAGCTTTAGAAGTCTTTTCCTTTTCTCAAAGCCATCTTCCATCGTATCTATAATAGCTCTCTCTTTCTTAAATGCAGCAGCCTTTTCATCATCTGCCGGAGGGGTGGTATCGTCATCTTTGGTTTTTTTATTAGATTGACCTTGTGAGAAAAGAGTAGACCTTCCCATTTCTCCTAGTGGATCAACCAAAGCCACTTCTTTCAATTCTTTAGATAAACCGCTCAACTCGCTCCTTGCCATAGCCAAAGCTCTAGCAATTCCAGGTGACTGCATTACACCGGAAAGCCTCTCTATCTGAGCCTCCTTTTCTCGCATCTTCAACCTTATCTCTTGAATTTTTGCTTGTTTCCACTCTTCTGTAGTCCTTTTTGTCAAATCGGCAATAGACTCTTTATCTTCGGGCTTCTTTTCTTCGTTAAGCCTAATATTCTCTCTAAGTTGTTCGTTTAAGTCAGAATATATGCGATTAGTCCTTTCTAATTCCGTATTTGTTGGTGCAAGTTCATTCCTAAATGCAAATAAAAGACCTGCTACGGTAGACAATCCGGTAATCATTATTCCCAATGGGTTTGATCGCAATGCAAGGTTCCAGGCTTTTGTGGCAACTACTGCCTGTTTAATAGTAACAATAAGCCTAAGCATCCCAATTCTGGTCAATCTAATAGATGAAATAAAAGCCCCAAAATTAAGCCCAGCATAAGCAATGCCTAAAGCGGTAATAGATTTAATTAAATTCTTTATAGCATCTACATTCCTCGCTATAAACTTAACGCCATCAGCCATAGCGGTATAGAAATCCCTGAATGTTCCAGTAGTCTCCATCGCATCTACAAGCTCTATAATGGCAGTCTTTAATCTACCTTGAGAAGCAGCAAGGTTCTCCACCCTAGTCAAATTCTGAATACCATAAGTAATCTCCAACTGCTTAGCAAACTTAGGTAACGCATCCTCAGAAAGTATCTTACCCTCTTCAAGCATCTTAGATAACTCAAGGGTTGTAACATCTAAGGCATCAGCCATTATCTCCATTGAACCTGGCAATGAATCACCCAACTGCTGCCTTAATTCCTCTGAACTGACCTTTCCCTTACTAAGCATCTGCTCCAATGCGTTAAACGCCCTATCCATCCTTATCGCCTCCAATCCCATCACAGAACCAGCTTTGGCTACAGAATTAAAGATGGCTTGAGTTTCCTCCATAGACAAGTTGGTAGACCTTGATGCTGCCGTAAAACGTAAGTAATTCTTACGAAGACTATTTATGTCTATACCATAGTTCTCTGCCGTCTTCGACAAGAAGGCATTAGTTTTAGCCAACTTGCCTGAGTCAGGAATAATCTTACTATATGCAAGTCTTAGTGAGTCAGTTTGAACCGTCAAGTCTCTAGTAATCCTTACGGCACTCCTAAATGCCTCAAATCCTAAATATACCGCAACAAAACGCTTAACAAGTCCAGTAACATTCTTTACTGTTTTTCCATAATTGTCAGTCTGTAACTTAGCACCTTTGAGAGCCGAGCTGTAGTTTCCTACGTTACGCCTGTAATTACCCATCTCTTTATCAAAGTCTGTAATGGATTTATTGAGCCTATCAACCTCCTTCCTTAACTCCTTACCTCTTTGACTTGTTTTAGATTCAACTATTTCCATTGACTGGAGTTCATCTACCGCAATCTTTAATTGTGCCGATAACTGCTTATAACTTCCAGCTTTAGCCATTACTTCTTGAGCAGCAATCTTGTTTTTATAGTTTGCCTTTCTAGTTTGCTCATTCCAAAAGGCTTGGGCTTTACCCGCCTCACTAGTTGCCATCTCAAATCGTGATATAACTCTTTGTAATTGCTGGATTTCTTTAGACATCTTCTTGATCTGATCTTGACCTCCAGATGTGCTTGTACTTGTTTCTTCTAATGATTTCCTTACCCCCTTACCAGCAGCTTGTAACAACTTAGCGACGGCTCTAACATCCTCGCCTAGCTTACGCCATTGTTCAGCAATTTCCTTGAGGTCTTTCTTATACCCATCATCAAAAAAGTCGGATGTCTTTATTAGTGTCATCTCTTAGCCATTATCTTTTTATGCTCTTTAGCCTCTTTCTTTGCCAACTCAAGACCTTGATAGAACTCTAATGCAGTAAGATTAGAAGCATCAATCCCTAAGTATTTTGAAAGGCTTATAAGCGTTTCATTAAAGTTTTTCACATACTTTACCTCTTCTCCATCCTTGCCCCCATACGTCTTAGGCGTGTATGTACCATAAAGCTGCTCTTCGACAACATAAATATCTTCAGTAGTATCTTCTCCATCTATCTTATCAAGCATCAGTAATGCCCTCTTCTTTAAAAGAGAAAAATACTCAAGAGATGTCAGAGGGTTTACCATTGAAGGAAAAAAGAGTTCTTGCTCGGTCTTTAATTTTTTTTTTACTTCGGTGAGCCACTCCTTCATCTTGCCAATCGTTAAGTCCCTACTTTTAAGGTCTTCCATAATATCATGGATGTCATCTTCAGACAGCTTATTCGGATATTTCTTTCCATTGATAGACTTTACTAAGGAAGCAAATGCCATAAACTCCATACTATTCATATTGACGGCAAATATCATGTTTTGCCTCATATTAACCATCTCCTTGAGAGCATTCTCTTTGTCCTCCTTCAGTATAAACCTCTGTAGGTTGGCAAAATGATTTACTATGCTATCCATATCTGAGCCAATACCAGCATCTATCATCACATATCTATTATAAAGGATATACCTCATAATATTCATGCTTTCCATACTGTCATACAACTCTACATAGTTGCCATTAATCTTTTGCTTCATCTATCAACAAGTTTCGACATATCGCAAATTACAATCCACCCTTAGACCACCATAAGGTCGCATCAAGGCAGACCTCAAACCCTCTCTGTGAAGGTAAGAATCTGCAATACGAGTCGAAAAGGTACTGTATATCTCCTTTGAGCTTTCGTGTACCATATAGGGTTCTAGCTTAACGCCTTTGAACCCCTTTTTAATTTCGGTGAGTATGTCGTACTTGATATTATCAATAGTACGATTAACGTGGTCAGATGGATAAACATCTCTATAGTCAAACCAAAATATCAGAGATACCCTTACATCAAAATCCATATCCGTAAGGGTAGTCTGAAATGATTGGCTGGTTTCAACATCTATAAACATGAAATTACCTAAGTCTTGGTCTGGGAGCAGTAAAAGATAAGAATCATCTGCCCTGCCTCCAACATAAATAGCCGGATATACCTCATCACTTCCTACCTCTACGGCATTGATGTATTTCTCACATCTACCATAAGCATTATTCAACCAAGACAGTCTCGTATTGAGTGTGGAAGCTATTATGTCGCAAGGGACATCTAATAGACGAGCATCAGCTTTACTAGGTACATTCATCTTAGCAGATAATCTCTAAAATCAGTTACAAAATCATCCTTAAACAAAGATAATAAATATCGCTTAGATTCCTCAGTTAGACCGAAGATTTCTTTACCATATTTGCGCTCTAAAGCAGGGGCTTTATCATCATTGGAAAAGATAGCAAACCAATCATTGCCAAACCTCACCTCAAAAGCCCCTTGAAAGTCTCCCTCAGCATATAGAGTCACGTTTGCAGTCGGTGTTTTACTTTGATTACCAGGAAACTTTGACGTATTCGGACTGTATGGCTGATAAGACTTTATCTTAACGCCATCTGATGTCTCACCCCTCTCCCTTAATTGTTCTGTATTTAAGTCAATAATGTCAGCCTCTAATTCCTTCAAGTGTTTGATAATAATCCTATCCCTCTGAACTCTGTCAAAAGTCTCTATCCTACGAGCTATCTTCTTGAAAGGACTTATCATATCCCACTATATTTAACACCTCGCCTCCTACATGGAAGACACACCTCATCAACGCCACTATTGTCAAAGGCGATAGAATTTAAGGCTTCCTCATATTGCACTTTCATACTTCTATTCACTAGGCTATTACCTCTCGAATCTCCGTCTATCTCATACAATATCTGAGCAGTATCTATCTTATTCTCCCTTCTGTTGACATTAGCTTCCGGATTCAAAGCTAGTTTCCTAAGTACATACATAGCAACACTCAACTGCATCGGTATTAAGAACTCATCGGCTTGGTCTATAATGAACTGAGTGTAATCACATTGTACCCTCACCTTAAAGTTCATACCGTAGTTATTCACCACGTTATAGGTGTTTTCAGTAAGATCCCATAAGGCATCATTGTCATTACTGTGATAGCCCCCTACGGCATCATAGAACTTACCCACAGGAAAAGTAATGTAGTCTTGATAGTAACCTCTATCGACAAGACCATTGATGGAATCTCCAGTTATGTCAGACTCATTATACGTTATCCAATATCTGAATCCACCCTCGAACTCTACGTCTAAGTCAAACCATTGCATAGAATTGGCATTGGTATATGCAAATGTTTCGGTGTGTATCGGGGCTGACTGTCCAGACTTAAATATCTTTATTGGGATGTTCTCGGCAACAGTAAATTGAAGACCTATCTTATAAGGCTCAAACTTCAAATTAAGACTCTGCGGTGGAGTAATCTCTATAAACCTCGTCTTGCCACTATTGGCAGTAGTATCACTTATGTCTCCGGTAGTCTTAACCATATACTCATTAGAAAGCAAGTTATTTGCCGTCTGGAGCTTACTCTTCTTATTAAACCAATCCGATACACACTTTACTATACCGGCTTCTGTCTCTTGTCTTAGCGTTTCTGTTAAAGATTCGTACTCCCTCCAATAAGTAGAATTGGGAGGCGTATTGCCTGTACTTGGCGTCTGATTAATGTATATGTAATTCGTTCCAGAACTCTCTACCACTTCACCAAAACTATACTCCGTTCCAGCCCCATAAGAACTATACGTCACTTGAGAATCATCAAAGGCTAAAGCCTCCAGCAATCTAGGTGTTAAAAGAGGATGGGCATCATTATAATATAAACCACTTGTAGATGTGGTAAGGTCTACAAGCTGAGTTTTATTCGGATCAACATTCTGTCTCCATCCGATCTTTGGAAGAAAAGCTGCCTTTATAGTGCTATAATTTATCATAATGGATATTTATTGAAGAAAGGGGAAAGAATAACCATCCCTCCCCCTTCAAAAAGTTATCAAACTAACCAAATCACCTTTCAGTTATCCATTACGCATCGGTAACTTCCCACTTCACGATAGGAGCAGCTACAGTAGTCAAATCATCAATGTAAGCATTGATAAGGGCAACTTCCATAGAGAAACCATAAGACTGTACTGCCGTTCTTTCTAGGTGAGCCGTTTCAGCACCACCAAGAGCAGACTTGTCAGCCCTTCCTTCGTAGTAGTAAGTAGAAATTGGCACGTTAAGAACAGGAAGAGTATCTATACCCCACTCTGTACCATCAGCCAACTGCGTTCTCAAGATTGAATCAGCTTCGTGAGTGAACAAAACACCAAGAGATCCAGAGTTAACCATATAACCGGTAGCCTCTACTCCTGCACCATTAGAGATGTTTTGAGAGAAATGCTGAGTCTTATCAGCATACTCAAGAGTCTTATTTACCTCATTGAACTGACCATACTTCTCTTGTTGTCTCAAGATAGCCTCACCACCAGCATTAGTGATAAGTCGGTAAGGTGCGCCAAAATATTTATTAGCCTTCATGATAACAGAAAGGTCAGAATAAAGTCTGTCCTTATTAGCTTGTGTAGACTGAATAACATTTGAAGCATTAGTATGTACCAAAGTGTCGGCAAATACCTGAGACTTGTTGGTGTTCAAATTAGAAGCAGCAGCAGCATCCAAATCATCAATGATCTGGTCAAGATACTTCTTGAACTTTCTGTTAAAGTCTTGTTGCATCTTGATTTCGTTGTTGCCGTATCTAGCCGGAACAATAGTGAAACCCCAAGAGTAAATGGTTTTTGTAACGCTCATTAGAGCAGATGTATTCTCATCATCAGCAATAACAACCGGTCTAGTACCAGTAGCTACGGTTACTGTCTCAGAATCAAATACTGGGACTTTAATATCCCTTCCAGAAGATATAGCTGCTTTCTCAAGCATCTCTGGAGTAATAATTGAGTCAGGCTCAGAATTGCCCATAACGAAGGCATCAAAGCAACCTGCTCTTCCTGTCCTCGTGGTATATTTCGAGGCTTCGGGTGAAGCAATCCTAAATTCTTGCACCCTTGTTGCTAACAAACTCATTTCGTAAGTTTTTAAAGGTTTAAAAAATAATTAGGTGCTTTGCTCTTTTACACCACGAAAAAATATTTCTATCGAACCGGCAATTCTCCTACGCCAAGTTCTTTATACATCGCATCTTTCCGTTCTTGAAACTGCTCACTACCATAGGCAACGCCTTGAGTAGCAAGAGTGTCTTCAATATATCTCATTGCCTCTACCTTTGTAGAGAAATTTCCATTCGACCTAGATGTGTTATCCGGCTTCGCTTTATTGCCAAGACCAGACTTCTTGTCATTTCCGACAAGATAATTCGACAATTTTCCGACTACCGCCTTGCTAAATGTCAATGGCTTAGTAATGTCAGAAGGATCAGCAATAGGAGTATTGTTCTCATCGACAAAAACAATCTCATCCTTGCCATTCACTTGACTTATCTGCGGAGTACCCATAGACATCACTTCAGCTATCGCTTGTTTGCTGAAACTATCCTGGGCGAAGCTATCATAGTTATCAGAAAACTTTAGCTGAGATAAAACGCCACTCTGAATGCTATTTATGTTAGCCTCAAAGTTTTGTCTCTGCATATTCTCAAGCTCAGACTTATGCGCCATGTTAAGTTCGCTAATCTTATCGTTTAGAGCTTGAATGCTATTCTTAGCACTCTCTAACTCTGATCTTAAAGCATCGTCAGGAGATTTATTAGACAACTCTGCAATGTCTGACTTATATTTCTCAACCTCAGACTTCAAAGTCTCCACATTATCCCTATAACTAGACAACACTTGGCGATTAAACTCGTAGCTCTTCTTGTCAATAGGCTTATCTAAGCCAGTAATCTCACGAATGTCTTTGTCGTACATATCGTGAGTCTCTCTGAGTTGAACTGCCACAGCTTTATCTACTGTCGTTTTCAATATTCCGGCAATAGCATCATATTGCTCGTCTGTCAATCCACTTAACGCTTCTTGACTCTTTAATTCATTGGTGGTTAGCATTAATTACTCTTTTTTATTAAACAATACCCTTCGATTGCTTCCACTCTTCATAAGATGGAAATCCGTCAGGTAAATACACTTCTTCAAGAATAAGATGACTGTTAAAGACACCTATTTTCTTTCCATTGCTTATCCTTAATCCTCCCAACTTCAAGAAAGTCTTGTAGTCTTGATAATTAAAGGTGCATACAAATGGCTTGAACAATGGCTCTCCTGTTACCTCATCTACTCCAATCCTTCTAATTCTAACTTGAGCAATGTTTGGATTATCTCCCTTCTTTAAGATAGCATCCACTTTTACTTTTTCTACCTCGTTGTCGTTGTCATAGTTCTCTACAACTTCTTCAACAACTGGCTTTTCCGGTGATTGTTTTCTTGGTCTTCCTCTTCCCATAACTTTTTTATTAATTAAATAGTGTAAATACTACACTAAGGCAAATATAATCACTTTAACACTATTTATAAAAATTAATTAACTACAGGTAAATAGGTCTGAATCCTAGCTCTAATAGACTCTATTAATTGCCTCATAGGTTGGTCTGACATACTGCCAAATACCTCAAGAGAACCATTCTCTCTTTCAAACCTAGATATCAAGGAACTGAAATTAATCTTCATATATGCCTCAGATTTATCTATAACACCCTCTTTCACCAAAGAAAGAACTTCATCCCTCTTAGAGTGTCTGAAAGGCTCTAATTCAAACATTATCTTAGCCCTACGGTAGCCTCTCGGATTATCCTTATGCTCTGCCTCCAAATACTTTTGATAAATACTATCCAAGATAGTTTCTGAGAATCCAGACCTCAAACCCTTATTATATGCCATAAGTAACACATCGGCACTAAATACATAATGCTTGGTACCATAGCTTACATAGTAGTGGTCAAAGGCATCTTGGTACCGTATCTTTAAGCAAGTGTTAATGACCCACTTCTCAATGTGTTCAAAATGCTTCTGTAGGGTGAGCAAGGTCTGTTCAGCACCATCGAATATAGACATGATCTGAGTCTCATTCATAGCCTCATAGTCTGAAGGATTATAAAGGTCATTGGTAATACCCTTATAAATCTCTTTTTCCAGATTCATTACATCCTCCCTAAGCATCTTAATGCCTTTCACATCGGCATCCAACTTACCTACCGGAGCTTTAATTGCCGGTATGTCCTCTCCGTCAGGGAATGGAACGCTTATATATGTTCCTACACCAACCTTGTTGTTACAACTTGGACACTTTATCGGCTGACCAGCCTTTCTCAAGTAGGTGTCAGCAGTCTTATTCTTGAGATAACCCTCGTGGCACTCCGTATCGGCATCCTCGAAGGTACATTCTCCACTATATCCCCAATAGATAGGATATGCAGCATATAACTTAGCATACTTGGTATTAGTCTTCTCGAAAAGAAGGTCATCAAGCGAACCTAAGTACATACTTAGAGGTGAGTTTGCCGTCACGCAGTTACCCAGCTTATCGTTCCAAAACCAAGTCACAGGACACATACCAAGATTATGCTCCGTCTGTTCTGTAATATCTACTGCACCATTGGTTAGATTGAAAATACGGTACGATTCATCATCTATAATGCAATAGTTTTCCGCATCCTTCTTGTATATCAAGTAATTAAAGTTGCCCCTTTCATCCTCATCGAACTCTATTATTTGACTTATATCAACATCATAAACAAATGGCTCTGGTCTAGTAGAGTCTTGCTCTTCCGGTAGACCAACAACCAATACTGAATTTATGGATGTCTTAAATAGCCGGTAAAAGTAATTTCTAAGCTCTTGAGGAAATCCGAACTGGTCTTCCAAGTATTGCAAAGCATCACCTTGCAAGTCTCCGGAGTCACTTCTGAATATAAGGCGATATATGGGATCTACGCCATCAAATACCTTTGCCAAACACCGATACACCTCATCTACCGTCTTAGTGGTATCTAAGGGAAAGTCCATTAGCTTGATGAAGGTCTTTTGCTTATCCTCAGTCAAAAGGCTTCTCACTTTCTCCAAGAAGATTGCTAAATATCTTGGTGCTGAGTTCCTATTAACATTTTCGGTATGAAAAAGCAGTCGATCTTGTTGATCAACTGCCTCTCGTAAAAAGCGATTATTCTTCTTCTCCGCTAATATCTCCGATATCTGTTCCTTGAGTATTGGCATCCTTTACTTCAATAGGTTCTGACTGCCATCCAGGCTTTGATAAAAGATAGTCTCTCTGCCTACCATCCTTAAACTCTCTACCCTCAGGAGCAATAACCTCGTGATATAATATGTGATTCTTCTTAGTTCTAGGCATTTTGCTCTATTATAGGTCTGTTACAGGGTTAAATGTACCAGCCGGAGAAAATGCGTAGAGAAGATTACTGTAATCCTCCTCTAAAGAGAATCTAACCATATTTTTATCAATACCATCTCTCTGACCCATCATCTTATCACCAACGTGCCAAGACTGAATAGGGAATCCTCTGAAGGTAGTAGGAGATGACTGAGAATCTACAATACCAGAAATCTGACCTCCTTCGTGTACGAAGAAAGCACTTAGGTTGCCATCCTCACAAGAGTAAGTCTTTAGAACAGTAATCAACTGCTGATTTACTCTCAAGAACTCACCATTAACTTGCACGAACTCAGAACCTCTAACGATTGGAATACCACCCTTAGTAGCATTTCCTCCACCGTACTCTCTAGGCTCTCCACCACTCATTTCTACGGCATGGATTATTGGAGTAGGGATAAACTTCGTTGCATCTGCAGTATCTGATGTAGTACCGGTATAGACATTCCAAAACGTAATTGTTGTTGGATCATCAGTATCATCACCAGCATCATCATTGGCATCAAAAGCATATACTGAGCCAGAAGGATTCTTAGTTCTGTGAAGAATTAATTTTACAGGAACACCCAAGTCCTCAAGACAAGCACTTGGAAGGGATGTCATTTGATCTGCCAAAGGACAAGCGCATACTAAACTCATTTCTAAAAGTTTTTATTTCTTAAAAAAAGTTCAGCGACTTGCTCCTTCGTCACTAATTAGTGTACTTAATACACCAAATAAATTATCATGTCAAAGATAGTAAATAATAAAGTAGTTATAAAATAAAAAAAAAGAGACATCGGGGAGATGCCTCTAAAATCGTATTCACTAACAAAAAAAAACTACAACATGAATTACAATACTAAGGATTTTTTATCGCCTTGTCAATCTTATGTGTTCTAATTTTTTTCTTTTGTTTTCTATTTGCCTCTCCATATTGGCAATTTCGTTTTTTAGTAGGCATATCTTATCTAGCACACATTGATCGGACAAGTCTTTAATCACATCTGACAACCTAGAACCCTCATTTAAGCAGAAGGCAGTAGTTCCGCTAGAATTTAGGCATAAAATCTTATATGATGACGTACATCCTATAGGAAACAACGTAATACCGCCATTAAAGTCTACAGCTACCGTAAGTCCCCACTCAGAAACAAAATGAGCCATCTCTTTCTCTATACCAGAAATGCTGCCTATACCACTCAAACCCTCGTAGTGCTTCTTCACCTTCTTAATCAAAGAACCTACCGTTATGTCTATAAAAATCATTGCAGTTATTGTGTTTTTACAAAATTATCATTAATTTAACAGAATTATTAACCCTGTGGGTTTAAAAAGTGTTCAAATAATCGAAACGCCTTTCATAAAGATGAGAGGCTTTTTTAATTAAAGAACTTCAGACCTAGTTTTCTTCTTTTACTTAGTTCATTAAAAGCATACCTCATAGCATCCATAAGGTGATTGTAATCATCAATAGGAATACTAGACTTCTTATCATTCCAATGGTATAGCCTCAATTCCCTCTTTATTTCATTCGAGTTATAATCAACTACTAGGTGATAATCCTGGAGAGCGGTAATCTCTTCTTTTACCTTACCCTTTTTAGCTAACTTAACATTCAAGCCATGACTCTTTAGCTCAGCAACAGTCTTCTTATCGTGGTCACAAGCAATAAGATCGGTCATCCTATCTATGCTCCTAGTCACCTTTCTCTTTATCTCATCATTGCTCAGCTCGGTTTCATATATCTTCTCTTGGAGGTACACTTTTTTATTCTTATGATCTACGGCAACCTTGATAAAGGCTAGAGGGTCTGGATAATACCCAAAGTCAAGCCCATAGCAGTATGGTAAGTTATTGTCAAAGTGTCCTTCCACCCAATTCTTAAAAACAGCACCTTCGTCATTCTCTCTCCATCCACCAAGCATAACCTTGTGGTACTTGTCAGGATGGTCTTCCCTCAATCTGTCTACTTGGTTAAGGAAACTGGGAGATAAGTTATCTAAGTTGTCCATATAGGTCGTATGGATATGCAATACCTCCGGATGGGTAGAAATAGGTACTTTATAGCCATCTACATACTCATACTTCATCGACTTCTCGAAAAACCTCTTCCATATCCAATGCTCAATGGTGGTAGGGTTTAAGATTAGGACAACCAAGTTCCTAGCATGGGCAGAACGGATAGAGTAATCGACTTTATCGAAGATGTCCTCCTCTACAAGCTCTTCGGCTTCCTCTACAATCCATACAGAAACACCTTTTAGTGACTTTAGATTGGCAGTAAGGTTTCCAGAAGAGGACTTTATACCCCTAAACAGGATGTCAGAACCGGTCTGTAGGTTCTCTATCTGATTCTTCCTTACTTGAAAATCTTTTTCAACCTTGAGAAGCTCAAGTTTTTCCTCAAATTCGGGGATAATGGATATTTCAGCAGATACGAGGGTATAACGGGAATAAAGAATACGGTTTTTCTTCTCATAAGTTATTAAATTGGCTATAGTTGAAATGGCAAAAGACTTACCTGAGCCACGACCACCGGTAATGATGACGTACCTCTTGTCGGTAGTTAAAATCTGCTTGTATTTAGGGTTTAACTCTACCAAAGATAATTAGTTGATATGTCAATTATTATTCTAAAATAGCTCAACTTGCGACTTTTGACACTCAATTCTTTTATTAGCTAAATCACAATAACCTTTAGATATCTCACAACCCAAGTAAGTTCTTTTTTCCTTAATGGCAGCTAATGCTGTTGTACCGCTTCCCATGTAGGGGTCAAATATCAATTCAGCGTCAGGAAAGCAAAGAATAAGTCTTCTAACTAATTTTAAAGGAAACGCCCTCTTGTGGTCTTTACTTGTTCCCTCTGGGGTATCTTGTATTAAGTCGTGTTGATTTATAGTATTAATAAAATTCGTGTTCGTGCCTTTTGATAACCAATAAATTCGTTCTGTCATTGGATAAAACCTGCACTTATCAAAGTTTTGTGAACGATTAAACCAAACCAATTCTTGCTTTAATGTCCACTTCGTCTTCAATAGCCACTCGTAGGGCGTTATTTGCTTTTTATCCCTAATTCTGTTTTTATGGTTATACATTATGCTCCCGCCCTGCCTTGTTACTCTATAAATTTCATCTAAAACCCTTATTTGCTGAGACTGATATTCATATTCATCCATTTCATCGATGTATTCATCGTAAGCCGAAAAAATCTTACCACCAGTATGATGTTTTGCTCCTAAGTTGTAGGGAGGAGAGGTTATGGTTAAATCAATAACCTCGTCATTAATTTGACCAAGAAAATTTAAACAGTCAGTGTTTTTTATCGTATTTACTTGCACTATATTAGTATTAAACCAATGAAATTCACAAATGGCTCATTCTTCTTCAATCTCCGCATCATCAAACTTGTCTCCCTTAATCTTCTTTCTCAAAGCCTCTGGGTCAGCAAAGTTGATAGCTGGAATATTAACCTTATGCTCAACGGTAGAGGTAGAAACGGCAGTAGCTTTGTCGGCAAACATCTCTATGATGTCTTTGACTTTCTTGTAAGATCCCCACTTGATAGCTTCATCGAAGCACCTAGCAGCTACTTTCTCCAGGGCAGTACAAGTTTCATCTTTGAGAACCCTCACAAGCTCATCTTCGGTCATACAAGCCACTATAGCGAAGGTATCTCTGACCTCTTGCTTGGAATACTTGCCATCTTTACTCAACTTGGTCAGTAGCTTCCTAGAGCCAGTAGGCGCACCAACATTAGGGTTTTCACCAACATGGATGATAGAATTTCGACCCATCTCTTTGATCTGCTCAACCCTCTGCTTAGTGAGTCCCCTACGGTAATTTTTATTTTTGCGATTATCGGACATTCTTCGATAGTAAGTAAGTTAAAAAGTTGCCTAAAAGCTGAAAGAACACGCCTAAAACAACAATACCAACGACAAAAAGAGTAAGTACGTCAAGAATGCTAATAGAACTAATCTGAAAAGCAGATATATGCCCACAAAGAACATACAAGGCAATAATAAACCACGCCACAAGGAAGGTGGTATTCCAAGGGAATTTATCCATAACTTAATTTTTTGGTAGATTGATAAAATAGAAACATAAATCAGTATAAACATTGACTTAATCATATACAAAGATATAAAAAAAAGCCCAAGAACTTAATCTAGGGCTTTCATAAATAAAATCAATGCATAAACTATTTCTTAATAAGATTTTTTCTTACCTCCGGTGTACATACACTTTTTCATATCTATAAGATTTTAATGATCAAAATCCTAAGATACAAAAAATCTATAAATTATGCTTAAACAAGTTGAAAATGGCAAAAGCAACAAAGAAGATGGAGAACAAACATATGGCTGATACAAACATCAATTCCCTCCAATCTATCTTAGGCTCATCAGAATCATACTCATGCAATCCGGAGTAAGTAGGTACTTGCGTAATGTCGGTGTTTTTGTCAGTTCTTTCCATTATTCTTCTTCCGTTATGTGATGACCAGGTTCTCTATTCCTAGCAATCAAAACAATAGAGTCGCTAAGCATCTCCAAAGCATTGTCCAACTCATCAACACCATCAAAGTCCAACTCGAAATGGATAGGTGTGCCAAACTCATCTTCTATGACAATCTTTAATCTACCCTCATTCATGCTCAATAACTTTATCCCAAAACTACAAATTCCAATCCAAATTCCCTACCCCAAACACATACTTTTTTAATCTAACTAGGTGTATAGCTGAGCTAACATAATATATTATAGTACTATAATATAGTAATATTACAGTAATAGTAACATTACAGTAACTATGTAACAGTACTATTACAGTTATTGTACTATAACTTGTACTATAACTTATACTTTAAATAAAAAAAACTAAAGGAAAAAAAAGAAAACTCAGTAAAAGGGGGCTTCATAGCCATCCCCCTTTTATACCACAAGACTAAACCAGCAACCCCCTGCCTAGTAGACTCGCCAAGCCTCGTCAACTAATTTCTCATAAAACATGAAGACAAAGAACTTACGGATTGTAAGTCTTTGGCAGAATGTAAGCAACCAAAATCAACAAATGCAATCCATAACATATCCGTAAAATGCCTCAGAATGCCTCTAATTTGCTCTCTAAGAGACTTTCTCCTAAAAATGGTAGTTATACCCCACTTTTTAATTTAAAGCTCTTAAATCAAACGAGAGAGGCTCAGATGTAAACATTGGTCATATCCCAACAACCTAAAATCAAGCCAAAAACTCTAATCCCCTATGAAATTTTGAAAATTTGAAGGGGAGGGTAAGGTAGGCGGCATTTCCGGCACCATAGGGGGGGGGTAAGTGTATGATCTACACTAAGCATAGTGTAAGGAATACACGAACTCAGCCGTTTATACTTTGGGCATTGGGCAGAATACATTGGGCATTGGGCAGAAGATAGGCTAAAATCCTTTCTAAGGCTATTTTAAGCCTCTCTGAGCCACGATCTATGCTCAGCAAGGGTAAGATACCACACACCTGGAGAACGTGGCTTAAATCGGCTCTAATTGGCTTATGGGGTATGGATGCAAAAAAGCACCTCACATCAATATGTAAAGTGCTTTAAAATTGGTTAGGGAAAAACAGGGCAAAAGGAACACCCCCTCAGCCCTAAATAATAAGCATAAAAAAAGCCCTACAACGTCAGTTGTAAGGCTTAATGTATCCGGTGCAATTAGTTATATGATACGGTGCTTTATAAAGTCTTTAAATTGTGTAGGCTTTAATTCCATGGGGCTACTATCCGTATATTTCAGTTGTAAAGTATCTTTATTGTAAACGTATATAAGTTGTAACCATGTGTCAAAGGCTTTAATCTTATATAAATTGGTTGATGTTGTTATATGTAGTTGATACCAATTATCTTTATTTTGTAACCTTATCTTATTAATTACATTTGATAATTCATGTTGTTGATCGGGTTGAATATTATAAGTTTTCATGTTTATTAGTTTTTGATTGTTATTTAATAGTTATCCGCTCAATTTCAATGATGTTTCTACTATTAAGCGGGTCAAAGAAAGTTACAAAATCATTGTATTTTAACAACCTTTGATACTTACGATAGTTTAGTGAATGTATCCGGCAAAGTTTAGCCAATGTAGTATAGTAGCTTTTTTCATTTTGTAGCGTTCCACATTTGGAACTAATTTTAAATTTGTATGCTATTCTCATAATTCTAGTTTTAGTAATTTTTCCCCAATTTCGTGCATGTCAATTTTATTAATATTGTGGCACCCAATTTTTAAAGTGCCGTTTATTCCAATTACGGTAAAATTGTCAATTTTATAGCCTTTAATATCTTTGCCGGATTTGATTAATTTATATAATATTTTGGCTTCTTTAATGTCAACCTTTGCACCCATGCTAGTCTCAATATTATTTGCGTTTATTCGCAAATATTGTTCATTGCTTCTAAAATATCCTTTCTCAAAAGATTTAAATTTTTTGATGTTGTCTTTTAATTCTTTTGCTTCTTTAATTGCCTTTCTTTCTTTTGCTATTCTTTCGGCTTTTAAAACTTTTATTCTAGCATGAGTTAACTTTTCTTGAAAGTTATCGGAATTAATTTCATTTATAAGCCTTTTTATATATTTATATTCTTTTGATCTTTTTACTTTTAAATTCCTATATTCTAGATATTCATTAACGCAATTCCACAAATATTCAATTTCATCAGAATAGATATATGGCTTTCTAGCTTTTATAAGTTTTGGATATAAATAATTCTTTATATGGCTATAAACATATTTTAACTCATGTTTAGTGACAAAAAATTGCTTATAATGTCCTGTAGCTTGAATAACTAAATTTATGTGTTTTCCGGTTGAAACTGAATAGCCTACATCATTTATTAATATGGTATTATTGTCAATAAATTCAGCCATCAAATAATGATACCCATATGAATATATTTTATCATTATAAAAAAATATGGATCCGCTTTTGCCATGTGTGTTATTCCTTTGTGCGTATTCGTGTACGCAATCCCAATTTGATTTAAATACGTGTCTCATTGTTATAGTTTTTTTTAGTTAATTCTTTTGAATAAATGATATTATTTTACTTTGTAATACCATTGATTATTTTTAATCCAATCTTTCCAATCATTCTGCGTGAAATATTCGCAATCCTCAAATTCTTGACGATTAAGCCTAAGAGTTCTAAACTTTAGATAACATTTACCATAATCGAAATATCTAATAGTGAAAGTTTTTTTACTATGGTTTGGAGTTGCCTTAATTTGTATCCTTTCATTTTTCATTGTTGTAATTTTTTTTTAGTTAAGTAATTAATTTGATTAATAAGGTAAATAATAAGGAGCGAAAAAATTAAAAGCTAGGATCATAAAACATGCAAATAGGCTTAAGGTAATAAGGGACAAAAAAGCAATTTTAAAAGTTTTCATGTTAATAGTTTTTATTATTGAAATAATGAATACAAAAGCAAATATAAAAAGCCTTTTATCAATTTAAAGCGTTTTGTACTTTTTTTTTATCAAATAAGTACTTTTTATATCATATTACAAATTATCGTAATGCGTTAAAGCATTGATATACTTATCTTTATAGGACTGATTTATGAGAAATACCATATTTGTGGTGAATTTCATATATAGATTTTTGCAATATGTTTTAATATTGATCAGCATAATTGCACCCAATTATAGATAGTGTAAGATCTACACTAAGCCAGGAGCAAATCCGCCACAGATCCGGCAACTACTTTTTACCAAATCGGTAATGTATCAAAAATGAAACCCCCTTTGGGCAAAACCCCTCTGGGCAAAAATCTGAATCTCGCTCTGGGCAAAATTCTCAATCTCCCTCTGGGCAAAAATTAAATTTCAAACTTCTGCCACATCTCTCGCAGCTTTTTTTCGATGATTGGCAGTAGGACTGCATAGTGAGCTATGAAGACCAGATAGAGCTCTTCTCTCGTCTTCCAGTCTTTAGAGGCTGCATTGCGGTAGCTGACCTCAGATGCGTAGCCATGGATCTCTTTCATTATGCTTTGCTCCGATACGCCAAGCTCTTTTATGATCCTCTTGAAATGGATGTAGATGTCTTGATCTCCTTTGTAATTTTTAGGGATTTCCATTAGTTATAGTTTATTCTGTCGAATGGGTGAACTCCGGTGTCTGGAACTGCTGCAACTACGATGAGATAATCTCCTTTGCCCAGGACTCTTATCATTCCGAGGTCTTCAATTAATTCATCTGATGCTATTCCTTCTGTAATTATATTTTCTATAAAAGAATCAATTTTATTTTCAAATTCATTTAAAATCATTTTTTTTAATTTTTTTTGATTTTTTTCCATTTTATTTTTTTTGATTTTTTTGATTTTTTTGATTTTTTTGATTTTTTTTGATTTTATTTTTTTTCGTTTTTTTTATTTTTTCTCTTTTAGGTACACAACCGGCTTAAAGTCCTCCACACTTATATAAGACTCGAATCCAGCTTTGTCTAGGCGATCACACACCCCAAACAGTTTTTTTGTACTCATAAGCATTCCTTCGCCCCTAAATTTCAATTTTAAGGCACTTAGCGTTACTTCTAAGAGCATTTCTCCCCTTATGTGAGGGGTGAGTACCTTTTCATACTTTGAGCGTCTTAAATCGAGTCTGTTGGCTTTTGTCTGTTTCATAACTTAAAGATAATAAAAAAAGCCCCACCGAAGAGGTGAGGCACTAACAAAACAGTAACATGAAAAAACTATATCTTATGCTTCTCCCTTTATTGATTGACTCAAGTCTAAATTTTCTAGCATATTCACCATATCTCGCTCTCTGTTATATTCTTGTATTGCTATAGAATGTTTCATGCCGATCAAATACATCAAGAAGCCAAAATCTTTTTTATTGGTTGTGTTGTCATTGGCTTTATTCATAAAATAGGCAATGTCTTTTGGCTTATCGCAATATATTCCATTGTCATCAAGATAATCTAAAACATCACGAACGATGTGTATGTTTTCTTCAAGGAATGATATATCATAGTTGCAATCTTTAGCTTTTAATTTTTTCATGGTTTTGATTTTTTTTAAGTCTAATTTATTATACTAATTTAATATATAATCCATTTACTTGCATCGTGTCTATTCTAAAAGAACTGATTGAGTCAAATTCATTTTCAGAATTAAGCTCTAAAAATCCTCTTTTGCTTTCTGTTACATCTATAAAAGTATAAATGCTTGAATCTTCACCTACTTGAAATTTGTCTCCTCTTTGTAATGTAATGCCTTGAATTTTCATGTCTTTGCTTGTTTTTAAGTGATAAAAAAGTGAGCAGTTTGCGACTTGCTCAGGTCAAGCGTTTTACTTGTACCTTTTTTGTATGTAGTGTTATTTGTCATTGTAAATGGAATTTTCTCCATTTTCAGACCTTATTACTTTCTCAATAAGCGGTTTGTTTTTTACCAATTACCAAACTGTTCAACCCCATCAACATAAGTTCTCATTAATTCTCCCCTAAAACCACCACACTTTTTCATCGCACGTCTATATTTCCATTCTTTAAAACCCATGTTAGATTGCTCTTCAAATGAAGAAATCAACTTCTTCCCATCCCATTTTTCTATTTTGTAAATTTTCATAGTTGTTTATTTTTGTTTAGTTAAAAAGGTGAGCAGTTTGCGACTTACTCAGGTCAAGCATAAAGATAAACGATTAACGCTCGTGTCTCTCTTCAACATCCATTGGTTCGTCATCCAATGGCTCACAAGGGTATTCCAAGTGCCAATTTTGAGCTTCTGGTGGTAGGTTCGGATCCCAATACATTTGTTAGTGTTTTAGTGAATAATAATGCTAAATTATATATACCTAGTTAGAAAGTCAAGTGTTGGAGGAATTATTTTTTATTTCTTCTGCACATTCATCACAAATAAACCTCGTTCCATCATTATAAACCATGTGTACATACTCGGTTTCTATGTCTTCCCACCGGTAGTGACAAGAGTTGCATATCAACCAACATTTCCTCTTATTGGGCATACGTTGGAAATCTAAATAAGTGTGTACTCTTTCAAGGATTTTCATTAGTTCAGATTAATAGCGACTATTTGTTCTTCCTCAAAAAAGCCATTGGTGACATAATACCACAACACTTGTGAGCATCCCATAGGCTCTAACAGTTCCAAAGAGGTGAGTTCTATCTCGTAGTCTCCTTGCATGAAACCTAAATCATTCATATTTTCTGTTTTTAAAAGTTAATTTAATCATTCCGGTATCTCCCATCCTATGCTTGGGAATTAAAAGTTCGGTAAAATCATCCTCTTTAGCAACATCAACATAATACCCTTCTCTGTATAAGAATAATACTATGTCCGCATCTTGCTCTATAGCTCCACTCTCCCTGAGATCAGAAAGCATAGGTCTTTTATTCTCTCTCCTCTCAAGGTATCTTGACAACTGGCTCAAGCATATAATAGGTATGTTGCAATTAGCCTTATGAGCAGTCAGCTTCAGCATCCTAGACATATACTCCACCTCTCCTTGCTTACTATTGAATCCCGACCTTTGCGAACTCATCAACTGAAGATAGTCAATAACCACCAAGCCTACGCCATACTTCCGTACAGAGAACTTTATGGAATTGACAATATCCTCAACGGTTATCTTATCATCATATATGAAGATAGGTAATTTATTGATGTGCTCAAGAGCTTTTTCTATCTCCCTTATTTCCTCGCTATTCAACGACCCAGTCCTCATATATTGTGTGCTGATGCCTGTTTTTATCTCTACCATACACATAAGGAGCTGATCGGAACTCATCTCCAAGCTATAGATGGCACTAGGAACGCCACTCTCTGCACTCGCCAATAACTGATTAAGGCTAAAGGTAGTCTTACCCATTCCTGGTCTAGCCCCAAGAATTATCAAATCTGAATTCTGCCATCCACCGGTAAGAGAATTTAACTTAGGAATACCGCTTGATACACCACTCATCCCCTTATGTTCCGTAGAGGCATAAATGGAGTCCATAAAATCCTTAGTCATAGCTCCAACGTGGTAATCCTTCTTGTCGGAATCCTCATAAAAGGAATCTAAGCCACTAAGAGCCAAAGAAATTATCTTCTCCGGAGCATCGCCACTCAAAATGCCATCAGAGATCGTTGAATTTATCTCGTAGAGCTTGGTTTTCATATATGCCTCTATAATGCCATCCTCATACTTTTTAAAGTTTTTGGTGACACAAGCATACATATAATCATCCTTGAGTTTCTCAAAACTGATTTTAAAGCGTTCTAAGGCGATATCTGACACCAAGCTAAGGTCAATATCATCTTGGTCGTAGATATGCTCTGAAATCGCCTCAAAAAGCCCTCTATGGGCATTATTTGAAAAGTGCTGAGGTCTGATTCTGGAATCGTATATTAAACTAGGCTTTCTGAGTAGGCATCCTATGAGCGATTTTTCTAAGTTCATAGTTCTCTATACGTCTTAGTTTGTTTCTCTAGTGAATTATCCAACTTTGCCTCTCTGATAAACAATCCTTGCCATCCATTAGCCTCAGATGAGTCTACGGCAGTCTTTAAATCGACATAAGAATTTGCAAGGAACTTGTCCACCAAGTTTCTAGCGGTAGACTTTATCTTAATAGGCTTTTTTAACTCTTGGCGGTAATTTACCCACTTTAAGAGTAGTTCTTTCTTCTCTATAGATAACTTATCCGTTAAACCTTCAAAGGCTTTAGGGAACACCAGAGAGTCTTCTACCGGCTCATCTTCTTGAGCCACAACACCGAATCCTGGAATGGGCAAATTCTTATGCTTTAAAAGAACAATAGTCCTTCCAATAATTTCACCCCTCTCCTTACGGATCTCACTACGGATATATCCCTTATTCTTCAAATTGGTGACTATCTGAGACACCCTACCCTTAGTAAAACCAAAGTAGTCACTAAAGTAAGCATTGGACTGGCGTACTGCACCCTCCCTATTTAAACTCATTACCTTAGAGTAAAACAATATCTCCATAAAAGTCAGGTTGGTATCATCCCACACCTCTGCCGGTATCCACAACCCTAAATCATCATGTATCATATTTCGTTGATTTTTTTAAGTAATCTAAAGAACTCATCATCTTCAGCCTCTTGCCTCTTCGCCTCTTGGAGATCAAACTTGATGAGCATTCTCTTTTCTTCGTCTGACAAGTCAAACCACCCATCTACATTGAGAAGCTCCCTAAGTGAGAACTTCTGCAATGCAATAGGTTTTCCATCCTTAAATATAATGTCTGCCATCAGAAAGGTAAGTCACCATCTTTTTTAGGGTTTTTTAAACTACCAGCCTTCTGATTATCCGGCTTCCATTGGCTTACCTCCATATAGTGAGTCCATCCCTTTGCAGAAGGAGACTTTCTCTCTCTGGAGTCAATAGTGATGAAATCAGTTCCCTCGCTCTTCATAAACTCCACCATCTTATTGATGTCATCCTTGTGGAACTGAATCTTTTGGAAATCACCATACTTACTGTTGATTGTTTTTGCGTTGCCAACATAAATTTTGTCTGTCATTTCTATTGTTTTTATTAATTAATAAATGTTGCCTTATTTAATACTTCCTCACTTATCTTTCCCTCCCACTCGAAACCCAACCGGTTTCTACATTTAACTCTATAGATAGGCATATTGCCCATACTCCACACAAAAGTGTCTATGCCTAATACCTCATAGGTTATAGACTTAGCTACCAGCTTATCACCTATATTAAATTGATGTTTCATTGTTATAAATTCCTATAAGTTTATTAATATCATCTCTACTAAGCTCCTCCCCAGACTGCAACCTCTTGAGAACATCATTAGCCCTCTTCAATGCTGCCATCTTATCCGGCTTTGTTAATTTAAGAGTAGGGTACAACAAAGGTAATCCTTCTACATACTTCCGCCTCTCGAAACCATATCTGACCTCTAATCCCTCTAGCATCAATCCATCGTCAGTCTGACTCCTATTGGAAAAAGTGCCTTGCTTATGTATGTTCCAAAGGTGATAAGACAAAGACTTATATCTACCACGAGGAATTACATGACCAGCCTCAAACCTATTGTTATTGTCAAAAGGTCGTGCCATACATGGTTGGTCTTCATCTAAGACCATCACTATCTTATTGATAACTTTTTGAAGGGTGTCGACCTTTGTCGTAAGCCCCAACTCTTTCTTATATTGCTCTTTTTTCTGTCTCCACGCTTTCTTCCTCTCTTTTTCTAATACTCCCTTAATGTAGACATCTTGACATTCTTCACTACACCACTTGCACCAAGTATTACCCATCTTCCTTTCATACTTAGCCTTACACACTCTACAAGTGTATGTCTTTATCTTATTCGGATCACTCATCACATTTATTTGGACACAAAGGACATGGCTCATACTGAGATAGTATTCTTCTATCCATAATTAGCACCCGACAGTCCACCTCATCCTCTTTAAGCTCATTCCATATCATTCTTGCCTCTATGGTAGACTCATTGCGAGATAAGACCTCTATGGCAAAATTATAGCCTACAGCCTTGTACTTATCTGTATGATTATTATAGCATGATGCCATTAGTAAAAGTAAGAAAAACCATTTATTTGATCTGTTCTTTATCATAGCTATTCTATGTTGATGCTTTCTTTTATCCAAGAACTGCACCACTTTTTTATAAGATGCACCGGAACTAAATAAGCCTTTTTACTTGCCTTATCACCATTACCCACAAACTTAACATAAGGCTTATTCCATAACATGATCTGCCTTATAAGTTCTTGTGGTTCTATCCAATAAAAATAATCCCCTGTGCATATTACCCAGTCATCTGCTTTGGTTGTAAGCAATCCAGATGGTCTGCCAAACATTTCAATCTCAATAACTATATTACCAGTCTCTTGAGATTTAAGATCAGCTTTAACCTCTATCGCTCTGTTTATTTCTGGAATCCAAATGTCGTAAGGCTTAAACTTTCCTGGAACAATAAATGCACATGGATATTTTAAATGCACCCTATCAAGAATGTACTCCTCAAACTTTTTACCATATGCCAATGCTTCTTTAAATTCCATTCAACATAATTGCAGATGCAACCCCAATTAAAGACACAATAGCTCCTACCACCATGCCTAAATAAAAACTATTATCGTCTTTCGTCTTCATCAATGCTTTGCTCATTGCCACACCAATCACACCAATAGTGGTCGTGCCTTTTTTCCATTTCATAACATCCACAGTTATTGCAGATTGCTGATAGCTTGTTTATCTCTTTCATTGTCATTGTCTATGATTTGTATTGCCTTAAAAATAGGATATACCACTTGAGGAACTATTGCGTTTCCGTAGGCTTTGATGGATTCTTGCCTCCACTTTGAAAAGGGGATAGAGTCCAAACTATCGGAAATCCCATCATTTCTGCTACAAACAGGGGGTTGAGTTGGGAAGGAATCAAAGTTGGGTCGTTCGTATCTTCTGCGATTGTTTTCATAACCACAGTAAGACCTACTTGTTTCCCCAATTCTGCCCTCCTTTTGTTGCATTTGTTGTTCATACTCCCTCGATCTCTGTTGTCTGAGGCATTCGGTGTCGGCAGCATCTTCGCCACTTGTGCTAAGTTTAGACCGAATCCGTTGCCTGTTTTCACTCCACCCTCCTTGCTGTTTGTCTGCTCCTTTACTTGTCTCTGCCTCTCCTCTATTTCCTCTATAGTCCAATCCTCCCTCGTGTACATGACAGTTGTAGTAGGCAACAAACCACACTCTATCTCTTCTGTGGGGAGCGTTGACACTTGCAGCCGGAAGAACAACCGATTGTACTTCGTACCCTTCATTTTCCAAGTCATTATGCACCTCCTCGAATACCAATCCTCCATCCCAAGTAATAATTCCAGAAACGTTCTCCCCCACGATGTACTTTGGCTTAATTTCTCGTATTGCTCTAAGCATTTCAGGGAAGAGATGTCTCTCATCTTCTTTTCCCTTTTGCTTTCCTGCAACTGAGTAGGGTTGGCATGGGAATCCTCCTGTAAGAACATCGACTCGTCCTCGCCAAATAGTGAAATCTGTTTTCGTAATGTCTTCATAACTTTTGCTTTGTGGGAAATGGTATTCCAAAACCTTTCTCCCAAATTGATTAATCTCACAATGAAATAGGTTTTCCCACCCCATCCACTCGGCAGCTAAATCAAAACCACCGATACCACTAAATAGACTTGCGTGTGTCATTTACTTACACTATTCGTTTGTTTAATTTTTTTTATGGCTTAAAGTATATCTTCTCACCACTCTTCTTATCAAAGAAAAAGAAACGTGGTACTGCAATGGTGTCAAGCACAGTCTCTGTTCTGATAAAGAACTTTGTCTCCGCAGTAATGCCAACTCCAGTTGTATCACTCGCCACAATAGGAATAACTCTCTGAACTTCAGCTACTGCATAAACTATTTCCACTTGTGCATTAGCATCTATTGTCATCTCAGGCAAAGGCTTGTATTCTGGTTGCTTGGCTTGTTGTGAAAAGCCGATCATCGGCAATGTGATTAGAATTAATGTTTTTAATACTTTCATTTTTAATTAATTTGAACTAAACCAAACATCTTCTTGACTCCAGGAGCATATAAGGTATCCCAGCTCAAGGGATGCTGGTTCAGAGAGTTTATAAATAATTTTCATAACATATCATTATCTCGGATACTACAGTACAAATAGTACAGTAGAAACAATAAGATCAAAAATCGGACAAATGCGACTATATCATTTTCTATCACTTTCAAAAATTTTAGGGGTTTTATCAGTAACGGGGGTAATCTCAACCCAACAAGGAGACATATCCGGAATTTGCCCTACGTTCTTCTTGTGAGTGAACAACCTACCACACTCAGTTCTGTAAAGAAAGGCGGTATATGGAGATACTCGACTGGCTTTCAACTCAACCGTAGCATCTCCATCCCTTACCAATATAGTAATTTGGTTACTCAACGACATAATGTATGTTTTGATTTCTAACTATCTTGCCCTCCCAAGTAAAGTAATTGGACTTGTCCTTTAGCCTAGTTACCTTCTTACCCTTATGGTTTAACTCGAAGAACTCCATGTCTGAGATAGTAGGAGCAGAGATTAGGTGACCATATAATTCATCTCGCTTCTCACAGAATTGATCAAATCTAACCTCTATCTCCTTCTGAAAATCAAACTCAGGATCTATATGCACAAAACAAAATCTCTTCTCTAATGGTATGTCATACTCTATCTTATTACCATAGCCATCAATCTGAGTGCTAGTGAGGAAAAAACATAGTGCAGACTCTTTATGCTTAGTAGCCAACATCTGACATTGCATCTGAGCCTTATATGTATTAGGGATAGTGGCTATGTTCTTAAAGTAACTCATCACACTATATGGACACTTAATATCTATAGTTATGCCCTCTACATCATCGGTTACATCCGGAGTAGCCCACAACTCATCCTTAATGAATATAGACTCATCGTTTCTGTGTATTGCATTGGGATACATAGGCTTTACCACCTTATGATATGCCTCTTCCTCGTTGAAGATGCCATGTTGCATAGCGATAGTAGTAAAATCCCTCCTCTGACCATAGATAAGCTCTTCAGCCTTCTCTAAGATGCAAGTATGGGCAGTCCTCGCCTTCATGCCTTGACCAGTAAAAAACTTACCTATCTCGGAAGCACCTATGCCACCCAACTTCTCTAATTCATTTTTTCTCTTATTCATTGGGCAACGTCTTGAGCTTTCTTAATAAGTTGCTTCCTCTGTGTGAACATAGCCTTAATAGATGGATATTGCTCTATTTCGCTCTCATGTTGCTTGTAAGCGGACATAAGAGCCGATATAGTACCTACCCCTTCTAAGGCAAGAGAAACGCTCTCTATGACGCTCTGAGGCACTACAGAGGCATCTTTTTTGCCTTGATTAGACATAGCATTGATAACCTCGTCAGCAGAGGCATAAGAATCATCAACTCCGATACCCATGCACCCTAACGCCCTCCCAATGGCTGATGTCTCACAGTTCTCTATGTAACTCGTCTTATTAATGTAGGAAGAAGACTCCTTCTCATGGGCATGACCAACGGCAATACAACGCTCTTTGTCATCATAAACTTCTGCCCTAAAAATACACTCCCCATCACCAAAGTGAGTCATAGATGTAATAATAGCATAGTTAGGATGTTCTTGTCGGAATACTTTGATACGCTCATTTACAGTAACGTATGCCTTACCCTTAATGTCAATAGTCTTTAACTTTGTCATATCTCGTTTATTATTGTTAGTAAATATTTCTTGTAATACTTCACCAAACGCCCCCTAAGTTCTCTTCTCAGATTAAGCTGACGTTCATACCTATAAACTAAAGATGTGAAGCCTAAAGCCTTATAATTGGCTAATGAAGATTCATTGACTGCTATCCTCCCATCAAGATTGCGGATCATCCATAAGATGTCTTCCGCTTTTTGGAGGTGGTTGATGTGATAGTTTAAATTCATTTCTGCTAGTTTGATAACAACAAATCTAACTACCTCCTTAGACAAAAGCAAATATTTGAGTGATTTTTTTTTACTGTACGAACATAATATCTATAACAGTAGCCGTAGAACCCCCACTACGAGGGGCATGAGGAGTTTTTTTAGGAATGAAACAATTTTGACCCTTGCCTATATTTATGCCCAACTCATCCTCATAAATAGTACCCTCAACAACACTAATCATCTCATCACAGTCATGCCAATGTTCCGGAAAAACAGTATTGGGAGGAATGGTCACTTTAAACTTCAGAAAATAAGTGGAATGCTCCACCTTCTCCGATATAACACCATTGGAAAACTTTATAACTTCACCAACTTTAATGCTTTTAAGCCAACTCCAGCCTTGATAGGTCTGAAATGTCATCCGCTTGAGGATGTCTAGCTTTTTGTCTAGAGAGTCAATTTCATTAGCTATTCTGCTCATTGCCCTCTTCTTCGATTATTTTTAAAATACGTTGAACGCAGTCAGTACATTCTGCTTCCAACCTCTTTATGGTAAGCTCTAATTTCAACCTACTTTGGGCATCTTGCACTTGCTTGTCAAATAACCCTGTCAGCTTTAAATTTAGCTTCTCTATTTGATTAAGCATGGCATCCTTGCTATCCAAATCCATCTCTACCATCTTATTCCTCCTCGTAATACGACCTATGCCGAACCAAGAGACACCGGCAGTAATCACACCTATGAAAAATTCATAGTAATCCTTTATGAGAGCGAGAAAATCCATACCCCAAAGATAGATAATATCAAAAAGACTTGAAAAAAAACAAAATTATCTATTTAGGTAGTGACCAATCGTATTATAGGTATTTATGATATGCTCTTCCGGATGCAAGGTGAAACAAGGCATATTAGGTAGTGTCCTCAAGCTGAAAAACCTCTTGGCATAAGTGGAATTGGTCTGTATAGACCCACACACAATAGCATAGCGCATAGTACCTCCAAACTCTTGTACCAAGATACCAGGTTGATGGAAATCCCCTTGAACGGCAATTTCTATGTGGTTAGCCATCTCCCTCATATAACGCATAGGAGCATGAGCCTTATTATACATCGACTTACCCCTAAAAAAGTGAGAAGCAGCAATCTTATACTCTTGCTTTCCAACAGTAAGCTCTATCTCTCCAATACCCCTAAAGAAAGGAACTTTGGAAGCAAATATCCTCTCATATAAAGAATAACCCACTTGATTCTCTTCCCTCATTACAGAGTGATTATCCCAAGTAGATGCTATCACCTTATGCTCTATCTCTTCCAACCAACTCTCTAACCAATCCATCTGCATACTTGGACTAATGGCATTGTCTAATACCTCTGCCACACCACGCATTTTAATCGCCATCTGAAGGATATCTCCCACTATGATGACATAGAGGTTAGGGGTGCTTATGATCTCGTCTGTAAGAGCCTCAAATAGCTCATAATCCGTACCAAAAGAACCAAGCTGGGTATCTCCAAGTACCATAACGCAAATAGTCTCATCTGTAGGGATATTGAACTTTAAATAATCTTGGTGCTTGGAAACCTTCTTCTTCAACTTCTGATGCTTCTTTATAATCTTAGCATACTCCCTCCAATTTACCTTTTCTCCCTCCTTCTTATCGCTGAATACCTCTTTGGGCTTTCCATTGCCAACCTTACCTGCCTTCTTTAGCTTACCTATCCTCCTGCGAATAGAACCAAGATTGTAGTCTTTTAGATACTTAGAATGCAAGAATGTTGCTATCTCAGTATCCGTTTGTCCGTCTCTGATAAGAGTATCTATCTCTTTATAATACTTCTTCCAATCAATACGATCCATAATAGTGTTTTTGATTAATTATTATTTTTTAATAACTGTCCTACCACTTTACTTTGTCAGCCCAGTAAGCAGCCGACATTTTGCCTTTCTTGATATTCTTGGCATGACGAGCCTTGAAAGCTGCACGTTTCTTTTTCATTTTCTCTGACTCGCCCTTTTTAGGCTTACCAGCAGTTTTAGCTCCTTGCTGACCAAAGCGTATAGTCTTTACTTTACTACCCTCTTTAGCAACAACAACGTGCGACTTCGTAGGGTGCTTTGGAGTGCGCTTGGGCTTGTTATAACCCGATACTCCAACTCTTGCCAATCTTGGATCTTTTTTACTAGTTGCCATAATTATTCTTATTTGTTTTTAAAATATTACTTCCTCTTCGGTCTTGCCACTATCTCAAAGCCTGATTTGAACTTGTAGTCTATTACATTACCCAAGCTATCCATGACTGGTATCTCTTTGTCCCAAAACTTGATAAAATACTTTCGATGTCTTAATTCAAAGCAAGTAGAACACACATCAAATGCAGGTTTCCAAACCACGTTTGTATCAGCCTCAGATAGTAAGAACGCCTTTCCTCTCCTTGTGAATTTCATCTCCGCTACCTCTTCGTATAAATGCGAATGCTGAGACCTCGTGTACTTGGCGAAATTCTCAGAATTAATAGCTTCGTTGATAGGCACTTCAAGAATGATAGTGCTATCCTGTTGTGCATTCATTGATAGGCAGAATGCGAATGCCATGATTGTCATTATTGTTTTCATTGTATAATTATTTTATTGTTTTATTATATCATTTCCATAATTAATTTCTTCGTCAGGACATAGGAAATTACCACTTCCCTTTATTGTCTGTATTTGCTCCATAAAGGACTCTGAGACTGTCTCTAATAGCATCTCAAGTGCTTCCGCTACTTTGTCATCAGAACAGATGTCTACTGCGCTGAAATCAAGTTTAATGAAGCCTTGTCTGTTGTCGTAAGATGTCTTTACTCGTATCATATTATTGTTTTATAATGTCTGCCAACTTGAACCATTCCACACCCTTAATTCATATCCACTACCCGTGTCATGTAAATAAATATCTCCTATTTCTTCTGTACTAGAATTAGGTGCTGTTCCTGTCGGCGTAAGACTTAATACATCATTTACATTTATTCTTCCCTCTGCTTCAATATTTATTCTTGTAACTGAATTAGATTGTAGGTTTAAATCATTACCACCAGAACCCGAAACATCTCCTATTTGAGTACCATTTACATTCTGTGTTATCTTAAATATCCTTGTGCCATCTGTTATGAGTAAATCACCATTCAACTCTGTATCTCCTACTACATCAAGTTTTGCGCTTGGCGAGTCTATTCCTATACCAAAATTATTCATTATGTAGCTATCTCCATTAGGGTTTAACCTTATATCCTCGTTGCTACTTGAATCAAATAAGGATAAATCACCAATTAAATTCATTAAGAGATTGCCATTATAAAAATATGATATATTGTTATCGTAATATAAATCTATTTCATCCCAGTATCTCGTACTCGAACCGATAGCCAAATCTTTTGTTCCATTTGTTAATGGTCTGATGTATGTAAGTGACCTATTACTTTCCATCCCAAACCCTGTATAATTTGTATAAGTAGCATCACTATAATAAGCTCTAAAGTAGTTACTTGTTCCATTATTAGACGTAAATACATTTCCAGCCACTTCAAGTTTCTGAGATGGATTTAACGTATTAATCCCGATATTCCCATCATATTTAACATACAATGCGGTGCTTGGCGATGTGCCTGTTCGTAACTGAATAGACCCTAAAGATGTAGCATTTTGAATATAAAAAGCCGTACCAGATTGGAATACTGAACTTGAATTAGAACCCTCAGTCCACGATGTCTGCCCAAACGAATTTATACTAAACTCATCTGTTGAGCCTACAAAATCAATTCCATAACCATTTATAGTAACAGCAGTTGAACTTGATAAACTACCTGACCCATCATAGATGCCATTGCCATCTCCAATCGTAGACACATCTCTCCACCTTAAATTATTATTTCCAGAATCCCAAACTACGACTTGGCTTTCTGCATCGTCTTGAGTCATTGCATCAACCCTCAGATTATTATAGACCCTGACATCTAAGTCTGCTCCTAACTTTAATGCTTCTCCTACTGTATATCCTGCATCTAATTGGCGAAATATCAACCCATCATCAAATGACTCAACTCCTATTCTCCATTGAGCATCAGCATTTTTTAATGTAGTTGCTGCTAAGGCATCTATTGTGGTTTCAATAAGACTTTCTGCGTTTCCATCCGATTGAATAGTTAATTGCTTACTGGGTGATGACGCCCCAATACCTACGTTGCCTGTGCCTTTTATTAAAAATAATGGCGTAGCATTTTGTGTCCTTGCCACAAATAAGTCTCCACCACTTGTCGTTGCACTATTTGCATACAAATCAAGTAAAGCTGTCATTTCATTTGTAAAATCACTTTCAAAGTTGCCCCCATTTGCGTTCGACTCTATTCGTAATCCATATTCATTGTTAGAAGTACCATCGTAGTTTATATATTGACCTACACTTGTTAGACTTTCAACATGAAGTTTTGCGGATGGTAAATTTGTACCAATTCCTATTCCTGTCGAATTACCAAATAGTTTATATCCTTGGTCTAAACTCGTTATCGCACCTGTTTCAACTGATGTATTACCTATGGCAAAAGCATCATCACCTATTACTATAACACCATGAGTAAAACCACCGCTACTTGGTGCCTTTAAATAAACATAGTCATTGTAATTATCTCCTGCTGTTGAAAATCCACTATAAACTACATCATGAGTAGTTTCTGTCCAACTTGCCAAATACCGCCTCAATAAAGCATTTGAGTTTTCTACTCTTATTGCTCCGCTTACATGGAGTTTATCTAATGGTGAATTTGTTCCAATCCCTAATCCTGTTGAATTTAATCGCATACGCTCTACTGCACCATTAGACCTCCATATATAATTATCTACATCGTCATAGTGGATTGTCAAGTTTACACCTCTATCATGCCAAGTATAGCCTCCCGCTATTTCTGTTCTAATATCATACAAATCATTGACACTATTACCACGCATTCTCAATCTTACTGAACTATCAGAATTATCCCTAATATTTAAAATAGCGTCATTGTCGTGAATGTCTACTATTGATAATGGAGATGACGTTCCAATCCCTACTT
>Ga0255751_10000358_pt1 | contig 42324 bp, 24 predicted proteins | sample 071ome_20_FD_179951 | JGI IMG/M metagenome (GOLD analysis project Ga0255751, IMG submission 179951) | Coastal salt marsh microbial communities from the Groves Creek Marsh, Skidaway Island, Georgia - 071412BT metaG (version 2) | ecosystem: Environmental > Aquatic > Marine > Intertidal zone >... | reverse complement strand
ACCGAACAAACTCCCTTGGCCTTGCCGATTTTCCCCCTGCTTTTCATGACCTCGACGTCGATCACCAAGGTGTCACCCGGTAAAACGGGCTTGCGCCATTTGACGGTATCAGCCGCCAGAAAATAGGCGATCTTGCCCCAGTTCTCAGGATTGTTGAGCGTTAGAATGCCCGCCACCTGTGCAATGGCTTCAAGTTGGAGCACGCCCGGCATGATGGGATGGCCGGGAAAATGACCTTCGAAAAAAGGTTCATTGATCGAAACGTTTTTGATCGCCTGGATTTTATTGCCATCGATTTTGGTCACCCGATCCACCATCAGGAAAGGATAGCGATGGGGCAGGATTTTCATAACCATGTTGATGTCCAGCGATGTGGCATCCTGCGGGATGGGAGGTGGCAGTTCCTTTTCAGGTTCAACAATGGCCTTGGATTTCGATTCCTCTGCGGGCGGCGCAAAGGTTTGGGTGGGCACCTTGGGTTTGTTGGCGATCGCAGCGAACTGCCGTGCGAGTTCACAGTTGATCTTATGGCTCGGCCGTATGGCAATGATGTGCGCCTGAACGGGTCGCCCGATCAAATAGAGATCGCCGATGATATCCAGAATCTTGTGCCGCACGAATTCATCCGGATACCGAAGGGGTTCATTGGTCAAGACCACGTCATCGCGAATGATGACGGCATTTTCGAGACTCCCCCCTTTGATCAATCCGTTTTTGATGAGGAACTCAATCTCTTCGTAAAAACAGAATGTCCGGGCTTTGGAGATTTCGGTTTCCCATGTCTCCGGGTCGATTTCAGTGGAGTAATACTGAGTGAATTGCCCTTTTCCATCCGAACTCGTGCAACTGATTTTGAATCCATCGTATGGGAAAACGGACAGTATGGAGTCCCCGACCTGAACCCCCATGGGCTCGGTGATCTTGAGGGGTTCGCGGTTTTCCGCCTGAAGGGACAATCCCGCCTTACGCACGGCTTCACAGAAATCCAGGGCGCTGCCGTCTCCTATCGGCGGTTCATTGGCATCCAGTTCCACGATGGCATTGTCCACGCCCATGCCGGAGAAAGTGGACAGGATATGCTCGACCGTGTGCAACTTGATGTTGCCTTTGGACAAGGTGGTGGAGCGAGTGGTGTCACTGACATTGTCAATGCGGGCCTCAATCTCGGGCTTGCCTTCCAGATCCACCCGGCGAAACACAATCCCTGTGTTGGCAGGCGCAGGAAGGAATTTTGCGGTCACTTTGTTGCCACTATGCAAGCCGGTGCCTGCAAATTCAACCATTTCGCTGAGTGTCTGTTGTTGTTGCACGTTCTTCATTTAACAATCCAGAAACCGATAGCGCAAGCCGAGTTACCATCTCTGACTCTCGCCCTTCCATTCCCATTATGTTTCAATCTTAAATCTGCAGTGATCCTGAATGTGACTCACCACAAATAAAAGGCGGACAAAACGTCCGCCTTTTTGTTTCAATTCAAAGCTTGGGCGCATTCAGGCGCCCAAGTGAAATCATTCTTCTTCGCCGGATGCATCTTCCGAACCGGTATCACCCGATTCTTTTTCTTCCATCAGCTTGTCGCGTTCTTCCATGGCGACTTTGCGGGAAAGCTTGACGCGTCCCTTGTCATCGATGCCGATAACCTTGACCCAGATTTCATCGCCCATCTGAACGATGTCTTCGGTGCGTTTTACGCGGAAGTTGGCCAGTTCACTGATGTGACAAAGTCCATCCTGCCCGGGCAACACTTCCACGAAGCAACCAAATTCCTTGATGGAAACAACCTTGCCCCGGTAGGTCTTGCCCACTTCGATTTCGGCGGTGATCCCGTCGATTTCCGACATCGCAATGTTAAGACCTTCTTCGGATACGGAGTATACCTTGACGGAACCATCATCCTCGATGTTGATTTCACACCCGGACTCTTCGACGATGCGCTTGATGTTCTTGCCACCAGGTCCGATCAGGGCGCCGATCTTGTCGGGGTTGATGCGGATGGTAGTGATGCGTGGCGCGTATTTGCTGAATTCCTTGCGAGGCTCGGCAATCGTGGCAGCCATCTGCTCCAGGATGTCCTTACGGGCTTCTTTGGATGCCTGAAGGGCTTCTTCCATGATCCCCAAAGGCAACCCCTTGAGTTTTAGGTCCAGCTGGAATCCGGTGATTCCATTGGCAGTGCCGGCGATTTTGCAATCCATGTCGCAGAATGCGTCTTCCCAACCGATGATATCGGTCAGCACCTGATAACGATCGATGTTATCGTCGTCATCGGCTTCGGTGCAGATACCGATACTGATACCTGCCACAGGGGATTTCAAAGGCACACCCGCATCCATCAGAGCCAATGAACCACCGCAGACAGTCGCCATGGAGGAGGAACCATTGGATTCCATGATCTCACTGACGATACGAACGGCGTATGGAAACGATTCAAACGGGAACATCGGGGTGATTGAACGTTCCGCCAATGCTCCATGCCCAATTTCACGACGACCGGGACCGGAGATACGACCGGTTTCGCCGACAGAGAAATTAGGGAAGTTGTAATGCAACAGGAATTGCTTCTCGGTTTCACCGCCAGCGTAGGCATCGAAAGTCTGAGAGTCGTCCAATGTACCCAGCGTGACGGAAGCCAATGCCTGGGTTTCTCCCCGGGTAAAGAGAGAGGAACCGTGTGCACGAGGCAGGAGGCCGACTTCGGAACTGATTGGACGCAGATCGGAGAATCCCCGGCCGTCCAGGCGCTTGGAATCATCCAGAATCAACTTGCGAACGGCTTCCTTTTGGATCTTGTAGAAAATTTCACCCAATACCTGACCGCAGACGACTTCTTCACCGAATTTTTCTTTCAGCTTTTCACCAGCTTCGGATTTGACTGCATTCCATCCGGCTTCGCGTTCCTTCTTGGATTCGATCAGCAAGGTTGGGATGACTTTGTCGGCAATCAAACTGCGGGCTTCGGCGGTCACTTCGTCCGGGATCTGCAGAGTGACGATTTCGCGTTTGGGTTTCCCGATGGATTCACGCCATTTTTCCTGTGCCTCAATCATGGGCTGACAGGCTTCCTGACCGAATCGAAGAGCTGCCATGAAATCTTCTTCAGTGATTTCGTGGGCGCTACCTTCATACATCACCACATCGGTTTTGTTACCGACGTAGATCAGGTCCAGATCGCTTTCTTCGCGCTCCGCATGCGTCGGATTGGCAACAAACTCGCCGTCGATACGGCCCACACGAACCGCTCCAAGAGGACCGGCCCATGGGATATCGCTCACAGTGAGGGCAACCGAGGCGCCCAGGATGCTCATGATATCGGGGTCATTTTCGCCATCCGCGCTGAGCAGGAGTGTTTGGACCTGCACTTCGTTGAACCAGCCTTTAGGAAAGAGAGGGCGGATCGGGCGGTCAGTCAGACGGCATGTCAGGATTTCCTTTTCGCTCGGACGACCTTCGCGCTTGAAATAGCCACCGGGGAATTTACCGGCTGCGGAGGCTTTTTCACGGTAGTCAACAGTAAGCGGAAAAAAGTCCTGTCCTGCGCGGGCTTCGGAAGCAGCAACGGCTGCAACCAGAATGATGGTTTCGCCCATCTGGACGGTGACGGCTCCATCTGCTTGACGGGCCATTTTACCGGTTTCAAGGATGATTTCCTTGTCCCCGACTTTGATCGTAGTTTTTTCAGACATAACAATAGGAAATTCCAACGCCGGTACGACGTTGTCATTTCATGGATGCCCGTTGGCCCTGAGGAACTTCTTTCAACATCCGCGTCAAAGGACGGCTCCTGAAAGAAATTTCCCTGGTCCAACGGGGATAGTTTCGATGTTTTTTTGAAGCGATCGTGTTGGTGTCGACAGCTTTTTGCGGACGCTTCTCCCACAAATCAGGACAGGCAGGTAATACCTCCCCTGCCTGTCGACACGATTAAATTGATAACCGCCAGCCTCAGTGGACCGGGCGGAGACGACCTCAGCGACGCAATTTAAGCGACTGAGTCAACGCGACATAACGCTTGTGGTCGGTGCGGTTGATGTAATCCAGCAACCGACGACGCTTTGAGACCATCATGAGCAAGCCGCGACGGCTGCTGAAATCCTTCTTGTTGATCTTCAAATGTTCGGTCAACGAGAGAATTTTCTTGGTCAAAATAGCTACTTGAACGTCAGCGGAACCAGTGTCCTTGTCGTGTCTACGATAGGTTTCGATTGTTTTTGTTTTTGCTTCCATACAACTTCTTTGGCAAATGCCTCTAAAATAACAAGCAGCGCAGTGTAGTGTGCGCGGCCGACCTGTAAAGGAATTTTCGTGAAAATTTCCTTTGCCTTACCACAGGCGGAGATTCAGATTATCATCAATCGAAGACGATACAACTCCTAAAAATGGCGGAAACCAGCGAACTTTCTCTTAGCGTCCGACTTTTCCTCAAGGCTTATCCCTGGAGAAAAATAAAGCCAACTCCGTGGACTCAGTTACAAAAACCTCTATCGGAGTGCAAGTTGGCTCTGGCATCCAGCGCGGGATTTGTTTGTCCGGACCAGGAACCTTTTGATGACCACTTCAAAGGCGGGGATCCATCCTATCGCTGGATACCAACCGGGACCGATGTCAGCAGTCTGATCGAAACCCATCGCTCCCAGTCCTTCGATCATTCAGGCCTGGAGCAGGACGCCAACCTGGGTTTTCCGTTGGATCATTTCAGATCCTTTGAAATCGAGGGCAGGATCGGCGCATTGAACCATCGCCATGTTTCCTTCATGGGATCCATCACCGCCCCAGGTAGATTCACCGCCAAATCGGCTCCGGAATTTTCTCAAGCTCTGGTGGACGACGGGGTTGACGTGGTGCTGCTTGTTCCGGTCTGACCGATGTGCAACCAGACCGTGAGTCTGGCAGCAGCAGCCTTGGAACAAAGAGGAATCGCCACCGTGGTCCTCCAGTTTCTGAAAGATGTGGCTATCAAAGTCGGCCCCCCCAGAGGTCTCCTGGTACCCTTCCCCCATGGATTCGCACTGGGCAAACCTTCGGATGCAGCAGGCCAAAGTCGTGTATTAAGCCAAGCCCTGTCCTTGCTGGAACGCAAAGACCTGACGCCACCACATCTCTCCGTTTATCAGGAAGAGGCACCTGGCCTTTGAGACCCGTTTAGATTCTTTGGCTACTGTAAGAACTCCCTGTTGACGCAATTTTTGGGCATCTCACCCGACAAAACGCGCCGAACTTCCTGAGCGGCCTTTTGGCGCATTTCCACCAATCCTGCGTCGGAATAAAAGGCGGTGTGTGGAGTGATCATTAAATTGACGGGTGGTTGCTGATCTTCCTGCCAGAGTTGGATCAATGGCATATCAGTGGTGGCGGGTTCTTCGGGCAGCACATCGATCCCTGCTCCTGCAATCTTGCCCGCCCTCAAGGCGATGGCCAAAGCATCGGTATCCACGACAGCCCCTCTGGCTGTGTTGACAAGGATGGCCGTTGGCTTCATGAGTTCCAGAGCGGAGGCGTCGATGAGTTTTCGGGTTTCGTCGGTCAAAGGAGTGTGCACAGACACGATGTCACTGGTTTTGAGGAGCTCTTCCAGGCCAACCAGGTTGACGCCCAGCAATTTGTCGGTTCCGGCACGTGCATAGGGGTCGTAGGCCTGAACATTCATCCGCAATCCCTTGGCTCGCAGCGCCGTCGCCCCGCCGATACGTCCCAGGCCAATGATGCCCATGGTGGCGCCGGCGACGCGGAAGATCGGTTGGATGGATCGCATGTCCCAAGGTTTCAAGCCTTGTCGCAGGGTGCGTTCGGCTTTGATCAGACCGCGATTACAAGCCAAAGCCATGGCGATGGCATGGTCCGCCACCTCGTCCACACCATAATCAGGAACGTTGCAGACATAGATGCCGCGCTCTCCGGCAGCCTTGCGATCGATGTTGTCGAAACCCACGCCACATCGGACGACGGCTTTGCATTGGTGCAACTCCTCGACCACTTCCCGGGTGATGGAAACCTCGTGACAAAGAATGATACCATCTGCATCGGTCAACTCACCCATCAATTCCCGGGTGTTCTTGGCCAGCAGACATTCCACATTGGCCACACCTTCGAGCACTTTTGATTCAATGCTGGCGGGTGGTTCCAAATAATCCGTTATCACGACACGCTTCATATGCGGGATCCTGCACGAGTTCACGCCGTTTGGCAATCCGCGAACCGAGTGGGTTTTTATTGAGCAAATGATCGAATCAAGTTGTCATATTCACAAGAATTGCGTGGCGATGGGGCCTTGACCGGATATTATATCTTGACCCAGCAATCGGGAATCCTAGCATGAGCCCTCGGATATTTGAATGATGGATGCGGTATTAACATTACAGGACGGGTCAGTTTTCCGGGGAAAAGCCTTTGGCGCCAAGACATCGCTTTGTGGCGAGGTTTGCTTCAACACTTCGATGACCGGTTATCAGGAAATCCTGACGGATCCTTCTTACAAGGCCCAGATCGTGACCATGACCTACCCGCTCATTGGCAATTATGGGGTCAACTCCGCCGATATAGAATCATACAAACCCCATCTGTCCGGATTTGTCGTCCGGGAATTGTCACCCGTGGTCAGCAACTGGCGAGCCGACACCGACTTGGATTCTTATCTGAAAGAACATGGCATCCCGGGCATTCAAGGCATCGACACACGAGCCTTGACCAAGCGGCTGAGAGTGGAAGGCTCCATGAATGGTTTTCTTTCGACCGAAGATATTTCAGATGAGGATGCCATCGAAAAGGCCAGGAACTGGCCGGGATTGGTCGGAGTCGATTATGTCAAGGAAGTCACCCACGCCGAGCCGTTTCTCTGGGATGAAAAGGATGAATTGAGCCGGGACTTTCGATTGGTTCAAGGCACGGAAAAATCCGATCCACGACAATCCTTTCACCCCCTGCCCGAGGCGGACATGAACATCGTGGCTCTGGATTTCGGGATGAAATACAACATCCTGCGCCGACTCAGACAACATGGATTTAAAACACACGTATTGCCCGCCAACGCCACAGTGGATCAGATCAAAGCACTGAACCCGCAAGGCGTGTTTCTGTCCAACGGCCCGGGAGATCCCTCGGCGGTCGGATACGCTGTTCAGACAGTCAAGGATTTGATCGATCACGGCTATCCGATGTTCGGCATCTGCCTGGGTCACCAGATCCTCGGGCAGGCGATGGGGGGCAAGACATTTAAGATGAAATTCGGGCACCGGGGCGGAAATCAACCCGTCAAGGATCTGGACACGGGAGTCGTGGAGATCACCTCCCAGAACCATGGATTTGCTTTGGATTCCGATTCACTGTCTGCTGATGTGGAAGTGGATCGTATCAATTTGAACGACCAGACCGTGGAAGGATTGCGGCATCGCAACAAACCCATGTTCAGCGTTCAGTATCACCCGGAAGCTTCACCGGGGCCACATGATTCAACACCGTTGTTTCAAAGATTTAGAGACTTGATCGGCACCCAGGGAAGCTAACGTTAAAGAATAGATAAACCAGAAAACGGTTTGACTTGTGTCATTTCCTCAGGATAATGACTGCGTCAACCACACCGATATGGCCAAACTTGTCGTTATAAGCGAAGGATTTACGGGGAAAACAGTGGAATTGAAGGCGGACAAAATTATCATTGGCCGTTCGGAAGATAATTCTTTTCAAATCCCTGAGGGCTCGGTGTCGAGTCATCACTGCGAACTATCCCTCAAGGGTGAAGCAGTTCAAGTGAAGGATCTCGGATCGACCAATGGAACATTCATTAATGATAAAAAAATCACCGAGGGAACTCTAACCAAGGGGCAAGTACTTCGCCTGGGGTCCATTGAGCTGCGTTTTGCCGGTGATGAAGGAGGTTCCAGTGCGGTGGCTACCAAGACCGTGACGCTTCCTCAAGGCGGGGTTAAGTTAAACGACCTCGAACAAGGTTCCAAAGGGGTCTCCAAAGATGACAAGACGTTCGCCAAGAAGAGCAACAAGGTCAACAAGATCTTCATACTGATCGGAGCCGTCGCCATCGTCATCCTGATCGGCGCGGTTGTCTTCGCCATCACCCAATTGAAGGGGCAGTAACCTCCCTTTCTTCAATAAGATTTCCAAAAGGCCTTCCCACACGGGAAGGCCTTTCTTATGTCGAAGTTTTATTTCTCCAGATTCACCACAACAGGTTGAATCCAGGCACATTCGGTTTCGCCTTCTTTGTAAGGATTACTCATCGGCTTGTTGGAAACAACCTTGGCGCGCACGTATATTTCATCTCCTTTGAAGGTGTAGGAAGGCGCAATACCATTCACCTGCGCCAGAACCTGTCCCACCGACTCGTGGTACTGATGGGTCACACGGACAGGATTGCCATCACCCGCACGAAAGGGTTCATGTGAGGCATCGAAATCCTGACGCGTTCCAATGAAATAAGTTGTGTAGGAAACATCAGGCTTTTGCTGGATCCGAAGACTGATTCCTTTTGAATCATGATCCACAGAACTCAAAGTCACACCGGAAGAAGCATAAAAATCACCAGCCTCCATGGCTCGAACCAGGTGCTCGGGAGTCAGGTTTCTGGATCGAACCATGACCCATCCCCGCCCGGCATTACTCAGACCAATGCGCTGTTCGTGGTAATTATGCGCGTCATCCGTCGCGATTCCATACATGACCGGCAAATCCAACACTCCCAATCTCCAGGTCAGCACAATATCCCAAAACCGCTCCAAACCGGCGTGTGTTTTATCGCCTTCGTTGTGCACGGAAGGATGCCCGTTATAAACTTCGAAGAATTTTTCTCCTCTCAACTGCATGAACTCCTCAGCCGTAATGGCATATCCAAAATTGGGGTGATTGACATGGGGCATCAGAAGTTGGCCGGTCGCTTCCCGTTGAGCGAGAATGGCGTTGATGTTGTTCTGCATCACATCCAGCACGGAATCCCCACCCTGCGGCTGGATAGGCTCCCGAATGTGCGTCACGTTGATATGGATGGGTGCGGTCAGATATCGATCCGAAAGCTCTTCACTTTGAATGATCAAAAACTTGCCGGATTCATCGAACAAAGGGCGATACTCGCTCAAAGGCTTCAAGCGCACCTGCACTTTGCCTTCCTGAATACGTGAATCAACCCACTCAGCCCCGAAACGTTCCACATACTTCTCGTAAGCCGTGGTTCCTCCCTTGTTGGCAGCAACATTCGACCATCGTTCGCCAATCTGAATCACGTTGTGATCGGAAAGGACCGCGAAATCGTATCCGTTGGATTTATACCAATCCATGATCATTTCCGGATAATCATCTCCATCACTCCACAAGGAATGCGTGTGAAGATTACCCTTCCACCATGTTGGTTCCGAACGCTCTCCTGCGTGGAGCATGGAAGAGGAAAGAAGCAGTATCGTCAAAACGAAACATCGAAGTGAAAAACGTGAGTACATGTGAATCTTATAACCGGCCGGAGCTTCGATGCAAAGCAGCAGATTGCAAAAAATCTGTGACGAAAAAACTTGGTGCATTTCCCGGTGAATAAGATAGGGTCCGCAGAGCTCTAAACATCATAGAACATGAAAGACATCAAATCCTGTATCAAGAAGTGCCTGACCATGACCGCCATCTGCGGCCTGCTGGCAATGCCATCACGAGCCGTCTCGGATGAAGCGGACGACTTATGGAAAAAAGTGGAAGAAACCGCTCAGCTCGCGGCACCTCCGGCCGAATGGCAAACCAATCGTCCGAGCCAGGAAGAGGTTGAGAAGTTTGTCAAGGAGAACGGTGAACAAGCTTTCAAAGCAGCCAAACTGGCCAGGGAATTCTACACCAACCATGCGGATCACGCCAAAGCAGAAGATGCAAAGGCTGCTGAAAAAGAAAATCTTCAAAAAGCACTTCAGGAATTTGGATATGTCGAAGCCGCCCCTGCACTGCTCAAGCTGGACTTGCCGGAAGCAGAAAAATTCCAGGTTCGAAGCCTCATGATCCAAAACAAAGCCATGGCAAAACAGGCTGAAGGCCGTGAAGCCGTGCTAACGGAATTTGAAAAAGGCGTTCGTGAACTGGCAAAGGAATTTCCCGATAACGAAGAAATCCCTCAGATGTTGATGTACATCGCCGAGCAACTTGGCGGGAAGAAAGGCATCGAACTTGCCAAGGAAGTCAGCGAAACCGCCGAAAACGAACAAATCAAAGCCGCAGCCCGCGGCCTGGCCGAACGGCTGGGCATTTGGGGTTCCAAGCTCGATCTGAAATTCACCGCGGTGGATGGACGCGAAGTCGATTTGCAGAAAATGAACGGAAAAGTCGTCCTGATCGATTTCTGGGCTACCTGGTGTGGACCCTGCATAAAAGAATTGCCCAATGTCAAAGCCGCTTACGAAGCCCTTCACTCAAAGGGCTTTGAAATCATCGGCATCAGTTTTGATCAATCGGAAGGCAAACTGACAAGTTTTGTGAAGAAAGAAAACATGCCCTGGCCGCAATATTTCGACGGTCAAGGGTGGCAGAATGCATTCGGACAACGCTTTGGCATCACCTCAGTCCCCACCATGTGGCTGGTCAACAAAAAGGGGGAACTCGTGGAAGCCATCGAATATGAGGAGCGCCCTCTCTTGAAAGACAAGATTGAAGCCCTGCTTGCCGAAAAAACCGAGGGTTAGTTCCCCCAAAAATACAGTTGAATCAATTTCAAAAGGACGGTTTTCGAACCGTCCTTTTTTTAGATCGATATCTGGGAAACAGTGATGGCTCCACCAAAGCAGAGGTCGGTGTCACTTCCTTTGGTCTTCAGTCGGTCGGGATACCGTCCACAATAGACAGCTTCGGCATCATCCCCTGCGTAAGCAACCGGCAAAGGATGTTTACAAGGTTCACAAAAACGTAATTCCGGCTCGGATGATCCGGTGTCCAAATGCGGCAGATTGACATTCCAAAACCGCCCCGGCTCCAGGAGTATCTCGCCAAGCGCCTTCCAAACACGCCGCACACGCCGCCCCGCTTGCTGCCAGTCCAGGCCGACTCCACGCCTGATGTAGTGGGAAAAGGCGATGGATCGAATTCCGAATATAGCCGCTTCCCGAGCCGCGGCGGCCGTTCCTGAGTAATAAAGGTCGATACCAAGATTCCCCCCCTGATTCACACCGGACAATACCCAGTCAAACGTAGTGGAAGGATAAAGATGCTTCACCGCCACACGCACACAATCAGCGGGCGAACCCTGCACGGCCCAACTCAGTTCACCGCGCTGCTCCAGTTTGAGTGCTGAACGGGTGGTGATGCGGTGCCCGCACTCGGACACATGATCTGCCGGAGCCACTACGTAAAGCTCCCCCTCCACAGACTGCTTAAGGCACTCCAGGCCCTCAGCATCAATCCCGTCATCATTCGTCAAAAGAATCTTCATTGGTTTTCTTCACTCAGTTTCCTATGCTGCCGGCCGGCTGAAAACTCATGACAACGGCAAGTGCAAAAAAAATGATTCAAGCGGCACGCACCCTTAGCGGGGACATGGAACGTATGTCGTTCCCGTCTCCCGTCGCGTGGGTGTACAACCCCCTTCAATACGGACGTTCCGCACACGAGGACTACCTTAAACGCTTTGCCGCCAGCCGCAAACGATTCATTTTTCTGGGCATGAACCCCGGGCCCTTCGGCATGGTTCAAACAGCAGTGCCTTTCGGCGAAATCAGCTTTGTCAGGGATTGGATGGGAATTCAGGAAATCAAAACCGGTCCAAAGGCCACTCACCCCAAACGCCCGATTCAGGGATTCGCCTGTCCGCGCTCGGAAGTCAGCGGAAAAAGATTGTGGGGTTTGTTTCAAGATCGGTATGGAGAAGCGGAAGCATTTTTCAAGGATCACTTCGTCGCCAACTACTGCCCTTTGGCGTTTTTGGAGGAGTCCGGGCGCAATCTAACGCCTGACAAACTCCCGGCCGAACTCAGGCAATCCCTCTTCGATGCCTGCACCGTCCATCTCTGCAAAGTGCTCGAAATCCTGAAACCCGAAAAAGTCATCGGAGTCGGACGTTTTGCCCATCAGCGCGCCGTCGAAGCCGCCGAACCCATGGGCATCGAAACCACGGAAATCCTTCACCCCAGCCCAGCAAGCCCGGCTGCCAACAAGGACTGGAAAGGAAAGGCCACAAAAAAACTGGTGGATGAAAACGTATGGGAGGCTGATTGAGCAGAGATCAGGCCCGGATCATTGCAATATTTTAAATTCAGAAGATTTGCTTTTAATGCGAAACCGATAGGTCTTGAAAAACACACGCACGTCAAAGAACGCCGAGACGGTATCATCCACCCAAACATCGGGCAAATACTCCGTTTGATCCACATTGATTTCAATGTCGCGGAGCACGCCTGCCAATCCTCCCAAAAAGGAGACTGACTCAACCAATTTGGTTTCAATGCGAGCAATGCGAAAGGCTTTCTTGTCTACCCAAACTTTTGAGCGCACAGCATTCATCAGACGATCTACAAACCGGTTGTCCAGGGAAAATTCCGGATCAGGGATAAACCGCAGCACGTAACACTCCCGTTCCTGAATGCGTTCCTCTCCGTCCAGTAGAACCGAAAACTTCTTCCGGAAGAGATCCATATTTTTCACCATCAGATCATCATTGTGATCGCCGTCTTTATCGGCCTGTCGGTGGAGGAACTTCTGTTGGCGATCCAGATTATGGGCGCGGTCCTTGTCGATTTCCTTTTGAGTGGCGGGTCGCCCATCCACTTCCAAAAGCAACTGATCTCTCTCGTCCGAGTAGGCGCGATGCGTTTTACGCGTGACCTGTTGAGATTTGCCGTTTGCGTCCAAATCTGTGATGACCGAGCGTCTCAGGTAGGTAATGACTGGAAGATCTTTTCGAGGTTCCTTCAAGGTCAGGCGTACCTGCTCCAAAATCTCCTCGGCCGAAAGCGGCTTATCTCCGCCAACTTTCAAATCTTCTGCAGTTAAGGGCACAGTCATGCTCACTGCATACAGCAGCAAACCATACAAACAAACCATGCATTGAACCTGAATGTTTCGCATCCTTACTGCACCTTTACCCCACGCACTCAAATCACGCAAGCCAAGGCCGATTCAGCTGTATCTCGGGGGTTTCATTCAAACTGGATGGAAGTCTGAACAGGTAGGGCCCCGCTGCCGCGGGGCCGCGAGCGCGTTAGGGTGTAGGGATGTCTATAGCGTAATCGGACGTCGCACCGGACGCGCGGCAGCGCGTCCCTACCAAACAACTCTATCTTAGGATTCCTCAGACATCGTGGTCTGAATCTCCTCCAACAATGCACGCCACTTCACCAGGACGATGGGTGGCAGTCGGTCAGCCCAGTTCCGATTCATCTGTTTGGTGATGTCACGCGTAATCCGAAAGTAATGATTGGCGTCTTTAGGACGATTTAGTTCCTGACATGCATGCACCAGTTGGAGTGCATTGCCAGGGTATTCGGGGTGGATACGCACAGCTTCCGTCAAGTGATCCATCGCTTTACGCGAGCTGCCAACACTGGCGGGCCATCCGGGCGCTTGCAAATAGAGCCGCCCCAAACATCGATCCGGTCCGGCAAAATCCAGGCTGGCGTTCAACTCCCGCGCTTTCAAGAAAGCTTTTTCCATTTCGCGCACCAGTTTCAATGCACTCAACCGACGGCAACGAGCCAGTTGTCCGAGATTCAATGCCAGGTAATAATGCCCCTCCGCCAGGTCGCCAGATTGTTGAATGCATGCGCGGGCGGCGGCAATACCATGCCTGGCCACGGATTCCTTGTGATCGGATGGATCCAGGTGTTCAGCAAAATCAAAGGCAACTCGCGCCAGTTGCCAGGCATCCTCAGTGGACGATGCTTCGGATTGAAACCGGATCAGGGCGGCATCATATACTTTCTCAGATGCCTTTTTGATGGACTCCGCATCCGGCGAATCCGCCAGGGAACCGACTCCAAAAATGCTAACAACCAGCATCCATTGAACGACAACCTTCATACAAATCAACTCTTACTTCTCTTCCAACCAACCATTTTGGGGGCGGACATCGGTCGTTCAGTCTACCATGGTTTTCAGAGAACAACCACCGGTTTTTTGGATTGAGCATTCGACTTCATCGGCTGGGTCACTTACAATGTCCCCCATCCATGAAACGTTCCAGACAGATCAATGAGCCCAATCATTTAAACCTGTTGACAGGACGTTTTTGGTTGTTGGGATGCCTGTTGGCAAGTCACGTCTTCGGCGCGGATCCGTCAAGTCTCCCATCCAATGAACATAGAGCGGCATCGTTCCATACCGAGGTAGTGGAAGGCTGGATATGGATCAATGAGCTGGGGTGTTATCAATGTCATCAGGGAAAACCCGGGATATTGAATGAGTTGCCCGCCTTTGACGCCCCCGGACTTGAACGCGCACGATTCCGTTTGAACAAAACATACGTCAACGAGTGGCTCGAACATCCCCATGCAAAACAACCCGGAACACGCATGCCCTCTTTGCTACACGGCATTCCCGCACGGCAACGTTCTCAAATAACACAAGCATTGACCGACTTTCTGTGGCAACCCACCCACCTCAACGGTGAGCAAAAACAAAACACATCCGGTCATGCCCCCGAGGGAGAAGAACGTTTCAAATCCCTGGGTTGCGTGGCATGTCATGCCCTGCTGGACGACACTGAATCGGACAAGCATTCACTGAAGCATGTGAATGAAAAGTATATGACAACGGGATTGCATTCATTCCTGCTCAACCCCCAGGAAACCCGGCCCTCTTTTCGCATGCCCAACTTTCATCTTTCAACCAGGGAAGCACTGTATCTCACCGCCTACCTCATGCCGGACAAGCGCGGTTCACAAAATTTGCTTTCGAACAATTCCGCCTCCATCGAGTCCGGACGTCAATGGTTTGATAATCTACGATGCGATCAGTGCCATACATTGGAAGAGAACATGAAAGCAGCCGTTCCCAATCAACCCCATCTTTCGCAAAGCAACCTCGACGCAGGATGCCTGGCGGATTCTCCACAAGCGGGTGTGCCCTGGTATGACTTAACTCCCGAACAACGCCATCAGATTCGAACAGCATTGAACCACTCAAGGGCCAGTGAAAACAAAACTCAATCATTGGGTGTCGAAGCATACATGAAAACTCTGCGATGTGACGCATGTCATGCCCGCGGAAGTTTGGCAGGGCCAGATGAGGCACAACGGGAATATTTCACCACTACAGGCGACGATTTGGAAGACGAAGGAAGATTCCCACCTCACCTGGACGGAGTGGGCAGAAAAATGAAGCTCGAAGCCTTGCTGAAAACGATTCAAGGCAGACTTCCGGCACGACCTTACATGAAGACCCGCATGCCGGATTTTGGAGAAATCCATGGGAAATACCTGGCGAACACATTTGCCAGGATCGATGCAGATTCCAACGAACAACCCACGCCCAGGAATGGGCAGGAAAACCAGGTTGGCCGCAACATGTGGGGGCGTGCGCTCGTAGGAATCAACGGCCTCGGCTGCATCCAATGCCATCCACTCAACGGAAATCGCTCTCTGGGGATTCAAGCCATGGACTTGAAGCATGCGGCTGAAAGACTGCGCGCTCCCTGGTTCAGGGATTACCTGATTGATCCGGCGGCTTTCCGCCCCGGCACACGCATGCCGGCGTTTTGGCCGAACGGCAAACCCAGTATCAATGGGCACGGTGGATCAACGGAAAGACAGATCGACAGCATCTGGGCCTATCTGAACGAATTGGATCAATCCCGATTGCCGGAAGGTATGGAACAGAAAGATGACTTCAAATTGATTCCAAAAGACAAACCCATCGTGTTTCGAACCTTCATGGAGCAAGCGGGACTGCACGCCGTCGCGGTGGGATTTCCGGAATCGTTTCACGTCGCGTTCGACGCCAAAAACTGCAGCTGGTCGCTGGCCTGGAAAGGAGATTTCTTAAGCGCCGAATCCACATGGGATGACCGGTTCACTCCCCTTGCCTCTTCATTGGGGAAGAAGCTGGCATGGTTTCCGAATATCGAGGCTGTGTGGACCGGAGGAGATAAAAACGACTTCATTCTCAACGATCAAAACACCTTCCGAGGATATCAATTGAATGCGAATGGTATACCGACATTCACCTATCAAGTGGGGAAATCCATCACGGTACAGGATCGCATCCACGCCTCGAAAGATGGAATCACACGCCTGCTGCAGTGGCCTTCAGAAGAAGCCGGCATACAACTTCTGATCAGCTCCAATGATTCTCATGAGGCACTCACGGAAAGGCGCTTTCGCATCACAGATTTATTGGACCTTGAGATCATCCAAGGCATACCCGAATTACGCACAAATTCGAACCGATCAGAATTGTGGCTCAAGCCTGTTCAAGAAATGGGCTTTCACCGATTGGAATATCGAATGGAGGAACCAGGATCATGAGTAGAACCATTTTGATGAAACTCATCCACCTTCTAGCCGGACTCTTTGCGGGAGTCATGGCGCTGCTCTCTCTTCCAACAATGCTCAAAGTTCAGGGCGATGATTTCTCAAATGTTTCACCGTATACCTTGGAGACCTACACGATTCCTGAATCGCTAAAACTTGAGGTGAGCGGTCTCGCTTTGTTACCGGATGGAAGCATGGCCATCGCCATTCGCAAAGGAGAGATCTGGATCGCAAATCAAATGAACGATCCAGTATCCACCCGTTACAGAAAGTTTGCATCCGGTCTGCATGAACCTCTTGGGCTGGCTTACCGGGACGGAGCACTTTATACCGTCCAACGCACCGAGCTCACCCGTATCCGTGATACGGATCAAGACGGCTTTGCCGACGAGTATTGGACGATTGCGAAAGGTTGGGGTGTCACGGGCAACTACCATGAATATGCGTATGGCCCACAATTCGACCAACAGGGAAACGCATGGATCACACTCAACATCGGCATCGGAAAAGGACCGGTTCCCGAGGACAAAGCATGGCGCGGATGGAGCATTAAAGTTGCGCCCGATGGATCCTGGCAACCGGTCTCCGGGGGATTTCGCTCACCGAGTGGAATGGGACTGCATCCGGACGGAGAAATATTCGCAACGGACCAACAGGGCAACTGGTTTCCCACCTGCCCCCTTCTCCTTGTTCAGAGCGGAGTGTTTCATGGACATGCAGATGCGCTGGAACACTGCCGACGACCCGAAGCCACTTTTGATATCGAAACACCCCTCCCCAAAAACATCACCGTTGTGGAAGCAGCCCAACAAATTCCGGCCTATCAACTCCCGCCGGTATGGTTTCCTTACCGAACCATGGGAATGAGTGCAACGGACGTTCTATGGGACACGACGCATGGAAAGTTCGGACCGTTTGAAGGACAAGCCTTTGTCGGGGAATTTACCATGTCCATGATCCTGCGGGTGTATTTGGAAAAAGTGGAAGGAGTATACCAGGGTGCCTGTTTTCGATTCGCAGAAGGTTTGCAGTGTGGTGCGCTCCGGCTGGCGTGGGATGCGCAGGGAAGCCTGATCATCGGTGAAACAAATCGTGGATGGAATTCATTGGGCCATCGCTCCTACGGCATGGAACGATTGAGTTGGAATGGAATCACTCCCTTCGAAATCCAACGCATCAATGCGCAACCCCAAGGCTTCAAAATCACTTTTACCAAACCACTGGCTACCGAAAGCACAATCACATCTTCCTCTGTGGGAATCCGAAGCTATACTTACCACTACCACTCAAGCTATGGCAGCGAAGAAATCGATCGGAAATCACTCCAAACCACATCCATCCAGGTTTCAAAAGACCGCCGTGTGTTAACTATGCAAGTGGATGGTTTGAGAGAAGGTTACGTGCATGAAATAACATTTGATGGGCTTCGATCCCTGGACCAGGAACCGTTGGATCATTCGGTTGTTTGTTACACCCTGAACCGGATTCCGAAATCAACGCATAACAATTAGTTTATTTTATTTGTCACGTTTCAGGTGGATTAGGGCACTTAGGCACTGTCATGAACACAACCATTCAGTCCCAAGTGGAACTCAGTCGGCAGGGAAATCAGGAAGCTTTTGCCGGACTGGTCCAGGAACATCAATCCCTCATCTGCAGCATGACCTATGCGGCATGTGGCGACCGAACGCAGAGCGAGGACCTGGCTCAGGAAACATTTATACAGGCCTGGAAGAATCTGCATAAACTCAAAGATGCAAACGCCTTCAAGAGCTGGTTGTGCGGCATTGCGCGCAATCTGATCCGAAAAACATTTCATCAAAATAAAGAGCATCCCCAACAGACCTGTTACACAGAAGAATCCATGCAGGAGTTTCCGGCAACGGAGCCTGGTCCCGCGGAAGAAGTTTCCCGATTGGAGGATTCTGCGATGGTCTGGAGGACACTTGAACAAATCCCGGAAACGTACCGCGTTCCCATGGTGCTGTATTATCGTGAGGAACATTCTGTTGCGCGCGTCGCGGAACTACTGAGTCTCACGGAGGAAACAGCACGGCAGCGTTTGTCGAGGGGCCGTGCGTTACTCAAGACGGAAATCTCAAAACAGGTCGAGTCCACCCTGTTCCAGACCCGACCGTCCAAAGCGTTCACCCTCGCAGTCATCAGTGCGCTTCCCGCATTTGCCGGAACAGCTGCCGCCGCCGGGATTGGGGCAAGCTCAGCCAAGGGATCGGCGTGGCTGGCAGGAAGTTCTCTGTCCGTTTTTCTAAACGTTCTGATCGGACCATTGATCGGCATTCTGGGTGGATGGTTTGGTTACAGGGCAACCATGAATGCGGCCAAATCAAAGGCTGAAAAGGTCATTGTTCGAAAAATGACACGTTGGTTGCTGGTGCTGATCGTGGCTCTGTTCATTCCGATGCTCGGAATGGTGTATGCCGGTCTTCATGGATTGTTTTCGGAAAAGACCCTGGCGATCTGCATCATCAGCTTGAGTCTGGGATATGGCATCAGTCTTTTCGTTCTTGTGTTTTATTGGAACCGAAAACTGGCGAACGCCCGCAAACAATCCATGGCAACGGATCCCACATTATACTCTCAAGATGTGGAGGGTTACGAATACAAATCAAGACGGACGTTTTTAGGCCTCCCCTTGATCCACGTTTGCCGAGGGGCCATCATCAATGGGACGCTCAAGAAATCAATTGCCAGGGGCTGGATCGCTTTTGGCGACGTTGCCTACAGTCCTTTGCTGGCAATCGGAGCGGTGGCTGTCGGGCCGATTGCCATGGGTGCCGTTGCCATCGGTGGCATACCGATGGGCGGACTGGCCTTGGGAGGGCTTGCTTTGGGCGGGTTTGGCATCGGTTGGCTGGCTGCGGGAGGGTTGACCTTGGGCTATGAGGCTATTGGTGGATTGGCCATTGCATGGAAAGCAGCATTCGGGGCGGTCGCTTTCGCACGTGAAATGGCAGTGGGAAGCATGGCGATTGCCAAAGAGGCGAACACGCCGCTGGCCAAAGCATGGTTCGAATCGCAACCACTTCACCAGGTCATCATGGACTCCCTGCAACATCACCAATGGATCTGGTTTGTCGTCGGTTTTTCTCCCATGCTTCTGATAGGAATGGTCAACTTCATCAAAAAACGCCACGCCTTGGCAAACGGAACCAACGTGTTCCGAAGTGGATGGATCATTGAGTGCCCCAAATGCCACAAGGCTTATCCTCTGGCACAGGCAGGCGGATACCGTTGGAAGGCAAGTTCATTCGAAAAACGAACGCTTGGATTCTGCAGATCCTGTCGTTGGTTTCGATGGATGAAGATACGATTTCTGGAAAAATAGGCGACTTCTCCTTTTTGATCTTTGGGACCCTTGTCAGTAGGGATATACTGCCCGCCATGGGGAAGGCCGAATTCGTCCATTTACATCTGCACACGGAATACTCACTACTGGATGCCGCCTGTAAGGTAAACAGGCTCATGAAGTATGCCGAGGAACTGGAGTTTCCAGCCATGGCGATCACCGATCATGGTGTGATGTACGGCGCCATCGATTTCTATCAGGCAGCCAACAAGGCGGGCATCAAACCCATCATCGGTTGCGAGGTCTATGTGGCCCCCGGCAGCCGCTTGGAGAAAAAATCCAGCATTGGGGGCAAGGAAGTCTACAATCACCTGGTCCTCCTTGCCCAAAACGAAACCGGCTATAAAAATCTGGTCAAATTGGTCTCGGATGCCCATCTGAACGGTTACTATTACAAACCCCGCATCGACAAGGACATTCTCGAAGATCATAAGGATGGCTTGATTGCATTGTCCGGATGCCTGGCCAGTGAAATTCCGGCATGCATCTCCCACAGCAAACTCAAGGAAGCACGTGACGCAATCGATTGGTTCAAACAAATCTTCGGGAAGGAAAACTTCTACCTCGAACTCCAGAACCACGGAATTCCCGAACAACAGGTCGTCAATCGCCACTTGATCGAATGGGCGGGTGAGTTCGACCTCAAAATGGTCGCCACCAACGATGTTCACTACATCAAAAAAGAACATTCACATGCCCACGATTCCCTGATCTGCATCGGCACCCAGGCGCAACTCAACGACACCAAACGCATGAGTTATGTGCCGGAACAATTTTACCTGCGATCCGCACAGGAAATGGCCGAGCTGTTCAAAGAAGTTCCCGACGCAGTCAAAAACACGTTGGAAGTGGCCGAAAAATGCCATTTGGAAATCAATTTTGGCGAATTGCATTATCCGGTATTTGAACCACCCGAACATTTCACCCGCGAAGGTTACCTCCGTCAACTACTGGCCGACGGACTCAAAAAGCGTTACGACATCGATGTTCGGGTGGATGGAGAAAAATTCATCGTCGAAAGGGTGGAAGATCCCACCAGGCTTCCGACCTATGAAGCCCCGGACGGAAATGGAAAACCGGATGACTACAACCCGGATACCGCCATGCAGGATCCCGCCATCGCCGCCGCGGCCAAAGTCCTGACGGATCGACTGGATACCGAGATGGGTGTCATCGAACAGATGGGTTTTGTGAGTTACTTTCTGATCGTCGGTGACTTCGTCCAATACGGTCGTGCCAAGGGGATTTCATGTGTGGCTCGTGGTTCGGCTGCAGGTTCATTGGTGACCTACCTTTTGGAAATCAGTAACGTCGACCCCATACGCTACGGACTACTGTTTGAACGATTCCTGAACCCCGAACGTGTGAATCCTCCCGATATCGATATCGATTTCGCCGATGACCGGCGCGCCGATGTGATCGAATACACGCGCCAGAAATACGGCAGCGAATGTGTCGCCCAGATCGGAACCTTCGGAACCATGGGGGCCAAATCGGTGATCCGGGATGTGGGACGCGTCATGGGGTTGAGCTACGGCGAGGTCGATCGCTTGGCCAAAATGGTACCGAACGATCTAAAAATCAACCTGACCAGTTCGCTCGAAAAATCGCCCGATCTGAAACAAGCTTACGACACGGAAGATGTCACCCGCGAGTTGATTGACACCGCGTTCATCCTTGAGGATTGCACGCGCAACACCTCCGTGCATGCAGCCGGCGTCGTCATCGGGGCAGAACCGCTCTACAATGTTCTCCCACTTAAACAGGATGACGAAGGCGGCACCGTGACACAATATCCCATGAATCCCGTGGGGGATCTCGGCTTGCTGAAGATGGATTTTCTGGGTTTAAAAACCCTGTCGGTCATTCGTAATTGCTGCGAAATGGTCAAGCTGACCAAGGATATCGATATCGATATCGACACCTTGCCGCTGGATGACAAAGAAACCTACGACCTCCTGAACAAAGGCAATACGGTCGGTGTGTTCCAGCTGGAATCAGGGGGCATGCGTGATTTGTGTCGCAAGTTTCAGATTGCTTCTGTGGAGCACATCACAGCCTTGGTTTCCCTTTATCGACCGGGGCCCATGGACCTGATTCCCGACTTCATCCGACGGCGCCATGGCGAAGTGGAGATTGAATATCCACATCCCCTTCTGGAACCCATCTGTAAAGAAACCTACGGCATCATGATCTATCAGGAACAGGTCATGCAAGCTGCCCAGATCCTGGCGGGTTATACGCTCGGCGGCGCTGACCTGCTGCGGCGGGCGATGGGTAAAAAGAAGGTCGAAGTGATGCAGGAGCATCGCAAACTGTTCGTCGAAGGATGCGCCAAACTCAACGACATCCCGGCAGCGAAAGCCAATGAGGTATTCGATCTCCTGGAAAAATTCGCAGGATACGGTTTTAACAAATCACACGCTGCGGCTTATGCCGTGGTGGCCTATCAAACCGCCTACCTGAAAGCCAAATATCCGGTCGAGTTCCTGGCTGCCATGATGACGAATGACATGGGTGACACGGCCAAGCTCACCGTTCTCATTGATGAAGCCAAACAACTCGGCGTGGAAGTGCTCCCACCGGATGTCAATGAAAGCCGCGTGGTGTTCGCTCCGGCTCAAGGGGGCAAAGTCATTCGATTTGGCATGGCCGCCATCAAAGGCGTTGGCGAAGTCGCGGTGCAACAAATTCTCAAGGCTCGTGATGAGGGAGAAAAATTCAGTTCCATGTATGACCTTTGCATGCGGGTTGATGGACGCTCATTGAACCGGAAAATCCTGGAAGCGCTGATCAAATCCGGCGCATGCGATTCTCTCGGTGAAAACCGCGCAACGTTGTTTGGGTTGATTGATAAAGCCTTGTCCCGAGCGGCCAGTGTGGCGTCCGATCGTTCAAAAGGTCAAACCTCCCTGTTTGCCGTGATGGATGAACCGGAGAATATTGAAATCACGGAGACGGACCGCATTGAAGACTGGCCCATCGCTGAACGTCTCGCAGCAGAAAAAGAACTTCTAGGTTTTTATGTATCCGGACACCCGTTGAATCCATATGCCGACATCCTGAAAAACTATGGCCTGGGTAACTCTCAAAGTATTGCATCCCTCCCGGACAGGAGCATGACAAGGATCGGAGGCATGATCTCCGCGTTGCAACAAGGTTTTTCCAAGAAGAGTGGCAAACCTTATGCCATGATCACTCTCGAGGACCTGGAAGGCACGGTGCAGGTTCTGTGCATGAACGACAATTACGACAAATACAGGCATTTGTTTGAGCCAAACAAACCCTTGATGGTAATCGGAGAAGTCAACAATGCGGAAGATCGGCCGAAGATTTTCCCTCAGGAATTGATGTCACTTGATGAAGCTCCCCAACGCTTCACCCAGCAGATTCATTTCCGAATACCATACGAAAGCTTCACATCCGAAAAACTGGAAACGCTGGTCAAGCTGGTGGAGACACACAAAGGGAGTTGTCCACTTATCCTCTGTTTCATGAAATCCAATGGCAACTTTGCCTTCATGGAACCTCATGAAAAATATCAGGTCATGCCAGGCAATGACATTCAGAAAGAAGTCGAACACCTGTTCGGAGACCAGGCCTACTATGTGAAAGTAGACAAAGAACTACCCGAACGCAGCCGACCGAAATGGGAACGTAAACGCAAAGACAACGGCGGAAACGATTGACAACCTGTCTGGTTACGAAGAGAGGAAAAACATGTTTCGATGGCACGATGCATTCATACCACCACGGGAAGATTCAGGGACTCCAAAATTCAGCATTGGACAACGCGTCAAACATGCCCGCTATCATTACCAGGGTTTGATCGTCGCCATGGATTCACGATTTAAGGCATCCGAAAGCTGGTATCAGAAAAACACCACCCAACCAAACAAGAACCAACCGTGGTATCATGTCCTGGTGCACGGAAGCTCATCTGTGACCTATGCCGCCGAGACTAGCCTCAAGCCCGACCCGAAGGACATCGAATTCAAACATCCACTGCTCAAATTGTTTTTTGACGGCAAGGAAAAGGGATTCTATCAACGCAACAACAATCCCTGGCCAGGGCATCATTGAATAAAAGTCCAATATCGGAGGTGTAAGCTCCTCCTTAACCCCACTTCAAACCTCAGAGCACTGGAACTGTTTTCACGCTGCAATGGAATCGCCACTGTCATTCGACTGATCTCAGTCGTCCCACGTTCCATCTGTTTTGCTCAGGAACGCTTTTAAGGGGGAAGTTTGGGTGTGAGTCCCGCATGCGGGATCTCCCCTCCATTGTCTAAATATTGACCTGGGCCCTATCCAATGTGCTGGCCTGTAATAAAACAGGACGAGGTTTCTCAGTCCAGAAGGAGAATCCTTTTAACCGGAATCGGTAACCCAGATCGAGATCATTCAACCAGGTATAGATTTCCTCAGGATGCTCATCCTTATGGTAAGTGGTCACCGCAATCTGGGGGCGATAACGGCGTATGATTTTTTCGCTCCCCTTCAACACATCCAAATCAGCGCCCTCGGCATCAATCTTGATAAGATCATGACAGGTTAGCTCAAGTCCATTTTTGGCTGCAAAATGATCCAATGTCGTCGCCTTCAACGCATCCTGATCCGACTCGGAACAAGGACTCACCGCACCGGCATCCGGTGAATCTGAGGCCACAAACTTAACATGACCTTCCGATGCTCCCACAGCAATCGTATGAACCTTAATCTGATCCTTAACCCGGTTGAACTCAGATCCCTTTCGGATCAAATCTGCCATTTCGCCAAAAGGTTCAAAACAGTGAATAATTGCATTAGGATGTTGTTTGGTCATACGAAAAGCAAACAAACCTTCGCATGCACCGACATCAATAATACATCCGGTTTGATCTAATTTTATTGGGTCCGTTGTGTAACAATGAGGATTTTTGGCGTTCAATTCCTGTTCCACCATGAAAAACATATTATTGTCCACCGGAGCATTCCAAAAAAAATCAATTTCAATGGATGAACAATGTATTCGGGAAACACCTTCACCTTCAGCATTTACAAACACCTGCAAATAACGATCCAGCTCCCTGGCCGCGTGGGCATCGTTCAATCTACCGGGAACAAGGATTCGATTAATTTGCAAACATGCATCACTTAAAGCGAAAACTCCCGGATACTTCCGGAAAGTGCGCCAATACTGAAAAGCGCCCCATGCTTGTTTAAATGGATTTTTCATTGATTACTTGTTCCAGCAGACTTGCGAAGCCCCATAAAACCAATCAAGCAACAAATCAACAACCCCAATTCACCACCTAAATTCAAGAAAACCGTAGCAGTCATGCCGTACTGAGGCACGAGTATAAAGTGCAACAAGACCGAGGCCACTACGGGAAACAATGCGCATTGTACAGCCCGCCAATCACGGTGATGCGCCAGCATTCCCCAAACAAGAATACCACTCGTTAATCCGACGAAGCGTCCAAACAACATCCATGACATATACGGCGCAGCCGGCAAGAACACCTCTTTTTTAAATAAGAACGGATACAAAATTGGATGCACCCAATGAATGATTGAACATACAACGAATCCACTTGAAATGACTCCAAAACAAACCAATCCGACACGAAAAAAGAAATCACTGCGCTCGTTCTTCCAAATAACGATACGCGTGTAAATCACTGAACCTACAAATGCCAAAATAAAATGAACCGCAAGAGCCAGTCGATAAAGGGTTGCATAAGCATCATCATGATTAGAGAACTTGCCCTCACCTGCGGAAAGCTTCTTCAAACTCAACATTCCTATGGTAATGAGCGTATTGTAGAGAAGACCGAAAATCCAATTGGGTAAACCTTCTAGAATATAAACCCCTATATCTCGCCACCACTTTTTTGCATACAGAGCTACTTTGTAATGCATTTTGATGTAGATCCAAGATCCAGTCGTAACAAACAATTGGCACATACCCATGACCCAAAGATCGGCACCTGCTTGTGTTCCTGGTTTTAGAAACAAGACAAAACACAAAAGGATCCCAAACGAAATCATCGCCTGGATCATGGTAAAAATCGGCATCCGTTCCTTACCCTGGAATACCCATTGGAAATTCATTCCTAGCGTCATCAGATTTAAAATAGCGGCCAACCATAACTGAAATTCAAGCCAAGGTAATTGTAGGAAAAATAAGCCGAGAATCCAACATGACGAACAAACACCATATATGACAAGTCGGGAGGTGAAAATTCTCGGAACCAATTGTTCAAATGATACCGATTTCGCAGCAAGATGACGCACTGCAACAATGTCTAGACCAAGCGTAAGAATAAACTGTAAATACTGAGCCCACCCTAATGCTTCTGAAGACTCTCCCAAACTGTCTCCGAGGCATCTTGCTGCATATACAAAGGCAAAGAAATGACAAATCCGACCTAGCAATGCAATCAGCATGGTGCCACGAATATCCCGCACCATGCGTCCGCCCATTAACGATTGCATTCGACCAATCAAACTCATCGGTGTTCCAAATTTCTCTGTAGTATTCAACCAGTGGGCACAAAAAGACCAGGGGCAGTTGGACTGCCCCTGGCTTGCTTTTAGATAAAGTTATGAAACGCGCGCTTTAATTACTTCACCTGGAAGAAGCGTTGTGCACCTTCAACAGGGGTGTTGTAATTACCCTGACCGTTTTCGTCCAAACCAATCTTAACAACTGGCTTGAATTCACCGGTTAAGGCGTCAGCTGCATACACGCTCAAGGTTGTGAATGGCTCACCGGAAACACTCAAGCTAACATCACCATCGTCGGTCAACGAGGCGGTAGTTTGAGGTGCACCCAATGGCACGCCAGTTCCACTCACCTGGAAGGAACGAACTTTCTCGTCCGCTGCCAAGTAACGATCGTTACCCAACTGCTGTGCTGTGACAACCACGCTACCAGGCTGAGTTACCGTCAACACATTACCGTTGATAGTAGCAGAACCGGCAGTCACGGTGTAATTCACAGGCAATCCAGAATCAGACGTTGCGTTCAGGATCAACAACAGAGGTTGACCGCTGATGGTCAGATTAGGAATGGCTGGGAACGTAATGCTCTGAGGAGCTTTTCCAACGCTGAACGTAGCAGTGGCGCTACCGGAGTAGTTACTAGTGACAACAGTTGCTACCACTTCGTAGTCACCAGGCTCAGTAGGCAGATCAGTGCTGCCATTGTAAGTAATCACCGTGTTCAATCCGGCAGGATTGGTGGTTACTTGAGCAGCAGCAGGTGATTGCCAGTTGGTTTCCAGCGAGCTGGCAACAAACTGAACGGTTGCATCACCCTTGAGGATCTTGAATGTTCCCTTAGCAGATCCTTTATACAAGGCATCTTCGATGGTTGCAACAACCTCATAAGTTCCGGCAGCTGTAGGAGCGTTAGGATTCTTATTGTAGGTTACATTTACCTTCAATCCAGCAGGAGCAGTGGTCACTGTCGCACTCTGGGCATTTCCATTGTAAGGAACACTCAAGTTGGACAAGCTGATCGTTGCTGCGTCCAGAATGGTCAACTGACCAGTGGCTGTTCCCTGATAGTTGGGATTTGAGATTGCAACTGTTACCGCGTAGGTACCAACGGCACTAGGTGCAGTTGCTTGACCATCGTAGTTAACGATTGCAGTCATACCAGCAGGAGTGGTTTCAACACCAACGATCTTAGCTGTTCCATCAAATACTTGTTCAGTATTCAAGAGAGCAATCTGACCAGTTGCCTTTTCAACCTTGAAGGAACCAGCGGCTGAACCAATGTAGTTCGGATCAGTAACCTCAACTTTAAGGTCGTATGTTCCGGCTGCGGTAGCTCCAGCAGGGTTCTTGTTGTAGGTTGCGTTCACAGGCAATCCAGCAGGTGTGGTAGTCACAGTAGCGAACTTAGCCGTGCCATCGTATGTTTGAACTGTATCACTCAAAGCGATGGTTGCATTAGCCTTGTTTATGACCAAGGTTCCGGTAACTGTTCCCTGATAATTTGGATCGTTCACTATCACATTGACAGCGTAGCTTCCAGCATTAACAGGAGGTTGAGCGTTACCGTCATAAGTAACTGTAGCGGGCAACCCGGCAGGGACAGTCGTCACAGTCACACCTTTGGTAGAACCATCGTAGGTGTGAACATTGTCATTGATATTAATCACTGCCAATGCACGGTCAACGATGAGGTTACCAGGTGCGTGTGTCACAACGTAGTTGTTACCGAAGGCACCGTTGGCAAAAGTGGAATAAGTTCCAGGAGCCAATGTCGCAATGTTTGCGGATGGGTTCATGAAAGCAAATCCAGGATTGCTCAGGTTCGATGCCGTCTCACCAGGAGCCAGATTGACGTATTCCAAGGTCAACGGAACATTCACTCCGAATGGAGTGGTAATGTCAGCAGGCTTAACTGTCAGAGCACGTCGATTGATGGTCATGTTACCGGTGAAGACATTAATATTGTAATTCTTCGTTACGGGCTCCTGACCGAACACAACTCGTGCAGGGCTGTTAGCCACTGAGAAGTCTGTTGGCTCATTCTTGGCGTTCAATGCTGGCAGAATTGCAACAACAGGCTGAATGGAACCAGCGTTGTTGAAGATGCTTGCATCATCACCGTTCACGAATCCATTGGTCAACTTGTTGTTAGCAACTGTTCCGTAAGTCAAATCAATGGCTTGAAGAACGGGCAACTGATCACCATAGATGTAGTTGGTGATGTTTGGAATGTGAACATCCAACTGTGCTTTGTTAACCGTCAGTTTGATGGTCTTGGTGTTACTCAGGTATTGGTTCGAGAAGTCAGCATGCGGCGTGTATGTCACGTGCAGCGTATACGTTCCTGTTTCCAATTTTGCACCCAATGCATCAGGACCGTTTGCATCACCAATCTTGTATACGAAGGTTCCTTTCTTGTTATCCTTCCCTTCGGGAGGATTAGGAACAGTCGCATTCAATTGGTCTTTCTTGATTTCAGCACCGTAAGTAATAGCCTTATCGGTCCATGTAATCGCTGGCTTGGCTTTTCCTACACCATAGGTAGCGTTGGAAACGGTGCCCAGTTTGTAGTTTTTAGCCACAGCAATTGGATCACCATCATCGGTCTTAACATCAACAGCTGTCTTAATTTCGAAGTTAGCTTCTTTAGCATCACTGAAATTAGGAACGGACATGGTTGGAATGTTCGCCAAGCTGGTAAACACACGACTCAACAATGCGTTGTTCTTGATTGCATCATTCAGTGTTACTTTGGAGTTGTTGTAGGTCTTCTGCTTGTTTCCATCTGCTTCGTCAATCACGGTCACTCCCGTTTGGGCGTAAGCCAGATCGAGTTCGGCTTTAGTCATGGCAATGCCGTTCAACACTTCAGCTTCAGCTTGCAGACCGAACAGTTTCAATTCGGTGTCTTTAGGACCACCGGCAGCAACTGCACTGGTCTGATCCTGAGTCTCAATGTTGAGTGTGGCAGGATTGATCTTGATGCGGTTTTCAGCGGCAGACAACAACTTGATGTTATAGTTCTTCAAGCGACCGAAGGTATCTTTGAACTCAGCAGAGATCAGATAATCGCCCACGTCAATTCCCTTATAAGCGATGGATTTGAATGTTGTTTCAATCCCGTCACCGTCAATGAAACCAGTTGTTCCACTCAGAGCTGGAATTGCATCACCGAATGTCAAAGTATGACCTGCAGGAGCAACTTCAGATTCCTTACGCAACACATTGATCGTTCTGGTCAAGTCCGACTTCGCATAATTTGGCGAAGAAGGAGTGAACGTTGCTTTCACGTCCGTCGAAGGAACTGTAAGAGCACGAGGATCATTGATATTAATGCTATATGTGATCGTTCCTGCAATACCGTTATTGACTGCTGCGTTAACGTTTGGTGTCGCAGATAATGCTGTGCCGTAAGTAACATGCTTCTTGGTATCACCACCGGCAGCTTCAGGATTCCAGGTAATGCTGGTAGCTGCTGTTTTCACTTTCAAAGTACTGGAAACATAGTTGAAACTGTAGTTCCCAGATTTACCTCCGGAAGGAATGATGCTGTAATCGCCTACGTCACTGGCAGCATTTGTCGGATCGGCAACTGTTGGTTTTGTTCCCAAGTTTGCATCCGTATCACCCAACACAAATCCTTTGTAGGAAACCTTGGTGTTATCAAAACCATTCGTGCTACCAAAGGTGCGTTCCTGCTTGTTGGCGGAAACTTCAAGTGCTTTCTTAACAAAAACGAAGTTAAGAGAGGCAAGACCGTCTCCAAATGCAGGGACCTGTGCAGGTGCCTTGGCTGGATTTGCATTTTGATCAGCTGTGATCTGTGCCTGGTTAACTGTTACCGTTGCTGTAACGCGGAAAGTTCCAGCTGGCAACGTAGTTCCAGCTACTACAGCACCTTGACTCTTATTGTCTTTGTCGAATGCCTCGTAGGTAACCGTGAATGGAATGGCATAAATACCGTTTCCAAATGGAACGGTCGTTGTTCCCTTGGCATTCAAGTGCTTGGTAGCATCGAAACCATCACCATAAGTCAATGAGGTGGTCTGAGGAGCCCAGCTAACCTGCAGAGGCTGAAGGGTCACATTCAAATCACCATCTTGCTGTATGATGTTGTAATTCGCTGCTGTCAAAGCTGCATTTTTGAATACAATTGCGGATGAGTAGGTACCTGGTTTGGCTCCCACACCGTTGTTCACATTCAAATCAGCATTGTTGGTCGTATCACCAGGAGTTGGATCCGGGTTTGGATTCACAAAACTGTATTGCAACTCAGGCGGGAACGGATCGAAGATGCTAGAAGGGCTTTCACCAAACTTGAATTCACCAGATTTAGGGAATTCAACTTGAAGCGATCCGATACCAGGCAAAGCAACACCAGTAATCTTTGTACGATTGGACGCTTTAATGGTCAGATCTGTTTTGTTAACAGTTAATGTTCCATTAACTCGAACAATATTGAAGTTGTTTCCAAAGGTTGTTCCGCCGGTGGTTTTGACATCATGAGGAGACTTAGCAACATTCGCGTTTGCGGCCGGTAAGGCAAGAGCTGCAGCTCCGGTCAAAACTCCGCTGGCTGTTGACAAGGCATTACCTGTCTTGTTCACATTGGCGATGTCGAATGTCTGCGCACCTGGCTCAACAATGGTGTAGTTGGCTTTGAACGTGGGGAATTTCTCACCATATGTGATGGTGGCGTTCGCTGGATCAACTGCAATTTGAAGATCACGCTTTGTAACCGTGTAAATTGCATTGTTAATCTTGACAGTGTAGTTCCTCAGGATATTAGGAGTCGTTTCTTCCAAAAGAATATTGATATCATATGTGCCAACATTCGATTTTTCAGTCACGTTATGAACTTGGCTAACTTTCACATTAGCATCTTGCCCATTTTCCCATCCAGTTCCACGTCCACCGTTGCCCAAACCAAAATTACCAGTCGTTCCTTGAGGAACGTCTAAGTGCGGAGCAATAGGAGATTCACCATAAAGTTTGGTTTTGTTTGCCAAATCAAATACCAATTCTTTTTGAGCAATGGTAAGTGTGCCGTTTACCGTCGTAATATTATAATTCGACGATGAGGGTGCAGTAGCAAATGTGATTGCTTTGACTGATCCAGCAGGCGTGGTGTGGTCTGTATCCTTAACCTCAATGGTAGGTTTTACGGATATAGCACCAGCGCTGTCTTTGTTTTCGTTGCGAACGAAACCACTGTAGCTGACCGAATCGCCGCTTAGACCTGCTATATAATTGGCAACCGCAGTACCGTAAGCAACAGTCTTGCTGGGTGCCGAAGCAGTCAACGGAGCTTTCTGCACATTGACGAACACCGTCTTAGTGACCGCATTTGCGTTAACACCTTGATTGGAGTTCGGCACAAATGTGACGGTCAGTGCCTGCTGACTTCCGGCATTTAAATAAGTGCCGGCCAACGGGGTGTATATAACAGTCCCCTGTAGTGAAGCACCCGTGTCTGGATTCGTAAAAGTGGCGTTCTGCTGAGCACTGCTCAGAGGCGTCCCATATACGATATCAGCCGGATTGCTCCAATTAATTGCAGCATCAGCTGCAAACAACTGGGCCACACTAGCTAGCGTGGCAACGAAGGCCGCCAGAATAATCCGGCAACCGCCTGATGGTTTTAGTTTCATAACTCTATTCATGTTAGTACGTGCGTTTTCCCAATAAAATTGGAACTCAATTTGCATCACTTCCAGCAAATCGTCAAATGAAAACTAGGTTTATTACATTAAATCAGCCTCTATTGACGATGGAATGCCGTATCACAATACATCAAATCGAATAAAAAGCAAAATTCAGGCCAACATTATTTTTAATGTGAACCATTTTTTTCGCGTATTTGAGCTGAAGGGACACCAATTAAATAGCCTTTGGGTATGAGTTGAACGGCGGGAAGGAATATACATTCTGTTTGTTTCCCTCAATTTTCACAATCGTTCACGCACTCCATGGAGACACATACACTTTCCCCCGTCAACTAAGATTCATTACCCATGCTTATGAAAAGTGCTCTTGATGTGCTTTCCGGGGCTTAACGGCCCCCAATTACGCATCACCCAATATTTTTTGCCATTCAACCAACTTGGTTTTAAGTGTTTTCACTCTTTTTTCTCTCTCAAAAACATTATACATGTTTTTGGTCTCCATCGGGTCTTTCTTCAAATCGTAATATTCCCAACGATGAGAATTTTCACCACCTGACAAACCATCGTAGAATATCAATTTTTCCGTACGTGTCCTCACACCGTAGTGAGATGGCCTGGCCTCGCTATTCTCCCAATACCGGTAATACATGGATTGACGCCAATTTTCTTTTGTTTTCCCCGAAAGATTGCCCCTGAAACTCTCACCCTGCATGTCGCCAGGCGTTTTCAATCCCGCATAATCCAATAGCGTCGGTGCAAAATCCACATTCAATACCATATCATCCAGAACCGTCCCTTTACTGATTTCCCCGGGAAATCTAGCCACGAAGGGCATTCGAAGGCTCTCTTCCAACATGAAACGTTTATCAAAATAGTTATGCTCCCCCAAGAAGTACCCCTGATCACTGGTGTAAATGACCACCGTATTCTGCCCTAAGCCATAGCTATCAAGGTAATCCAGCACCCTCCCAATGTTTTCATCAATTGCAACAGCACATCTCAAAAAGTCTTTAATGAACTTTTGGTAGGTTTGTTTTCGTATTTCCACAGGGTCCTGACTGGTCAATTCCAAGTATCCGTTTCCGTGATTCGGCTTATCTGTCATGCGTTTGGTCAATATTTCCAAGGGCCAACCCGGAATCCGTGTGTTTTCCGGCCCGGTTTCACCGAGTAAATCAGCAGGCTCCGGAAATTCGACATGTTCAAATAATTGCGCATGACGTGGATGAAATTGCCAAGGCTCATGCGTCGCTTTGAAATGGAGCATCATACAAAATGGACGCTCCTTGTCCCGTTGCCCCAACCAATCAAGAGCTGTCGTCGTAAACACATCTGTCGAATAGGCATCTTTCTGGACTTCAGGTTTCTCCAAGTCCATTTCATACATGACAGGCTCATGATACCTCCCCTGACCTTTGATGATTTTCCAATAATCAAACCCGGTTGGAGCTGATTTCAGGTGCCATTTGCCCACCAATGCGGTCTGGTACCCAGCCGCTTGAAGCAGATGTGCAACATGTTGCTTTTTTGGATCTATCCTATCTGCAAGCGTTTTCACCCCATTTATGTGACTATATTGCCCTGTCAGAATGGATGCCCTGCTTGGAACGCAGATGGAATTGGTGACAAAACAATTCGTCAGCCTGGCACCTTCCTGGGCAAGGCGATCAATATTGGGAGTCGTGAAATGTGGGGCAAACCTGGATCCATAACACCCCCAGGCCTGGGAAGTGTGATCATCCGCCATCATAAAAAGGATATTCGGACGATCATCCGCTGCATGGCCAAGACTGCACGCCACGCTTGAAATGATGATCAAAAAACATCGCAGGAAGGGAGTTAAGGAGTGCATAACGGTTATTCATACCGCAGCAGGGTCGAGCGAAGCAAGTGCCCTTTAATCGGATTCCTTGCGCAGCAGAACTTGTCGCCCCTCATACGCCCGGATTTCCTTTGGACAGCATTTTTGTATATGTAAGCCACAAGGGGCGGACCGGGACGGTCCGACCTACCTGCGGTCCCAGTGCGTCAGGGTTGCCTTTGGATAGCATTTTTGAAGATGCATGCCATAAGGGGCGGACCGAAACGGTCCGATCTACCTGCAGTCCACTCCCGGCGCGCCGTCCTTATGGTTCGCAAACTAAAGACTGCGAGTTTATTTTCCGGTGCGACCTTTGTCGGTCAGGGCGCCGAGAAATGCGACGATGGCATCGGTTTGTTTCATGGTAAGTTGTTGGCCCAACTGCATGTAGGCCATTTTTCGGACGGCAAAATCGAGGGTCGCGACGCCGCCGTCATGGAAATAGGGACCAGTGATCGCAATATTGCGAAGAGTGGGGACTTTGAACTTGTATTTGTCATCCTCATTCTTGGTAACTTCTTCGCGCCCAATATCGCTGAAGTTTTCATAAGCATTCACCAAGCCCACTTTTTGATACATGGAACCACCCAAAAGCGGCCCGATGTGACAGGTCGTGCAACCAATTCCGGTAAATGTTTCCAATCCTTTCAATTCCAACTGGGTCAACGCTTCGTCGTCCCCCTTCAGAAAGTCATCGAACCGATCTTTCGTGATCAAGGTTCGCTCGAAAGCAGCAATCGCCTCGGCCATATTGTCGTAAGTAATGGCAGGATTGGCATGTGGAAAAGCCTTTTTGAAAAGCGCCCGATAATCATCGTTCAAACGAATCCTATCCAACACGGCTCCTTCATGCGGCATGGCCATTTCGATGGGGTTCAGTACGGGGCCTTTTGCCTGCGCCTTCAAATCCTCAGCTCTGCCATCCCAAAATTGCGCCAATTGGAATCCCGCATTCAACACTGTGGGGGCATTACGACCGCCGATATCACCAAAAGCGCCGGTCGAACCAGAAGCATTATCGACTCCACCAAGGCCTTGGTCCACACGGTGGCAGGAGTTGCAGGAAATGGTGTTGTTTTTCGATAATTGAGTATCAAAGTAGAGTTTTTCACCCAGGTGCTTTCGAACATCGGTGTCGTTTTCCGACCCTGGCATGGCATCCGGGAGTGGCCCGAACAGTGAATTAGCGGTATCTCTTAGTTCGGCCTTTTTGGCCTGATCATAGGTCGATTCCCCCTCTGCGGCAGTTGCACTCAAGCAACATAAACCAAGGGCCACAATTAATGAGTGTTTCATCATATGATTCATATATGGAAAATTATACTCCTCACAGGAATGGAAACAAGGTCGATAGGCAACAAAAAGCCCCACGGAAATTGTCCGTGGGGCTTACAAAAAAGGTTCTAAGATCGAGAAGCTCGATTAGAAGTTGTAGATAGCGTTCAGCGTCAAGGTGAAGACATCGTCTCCAGCGCCGTATACATCGCCATTGTCGTCAAGTTGCTGGTCCCAGCGACCTTCGAGACGAGTGATCACGTTATCCCAGAGGCTGTAGTCGACAGTTGCGGTCAAGCCGAGCAACTCATTGTCATCGCTACCATTTCCAACGTAGTAAAGACCGTTATCGCCAGTCACATACTCGATACGACCATGAACAGCCATCTTGTCGGTTGCCTGGTAAGAGACATAAGCACCGATCACGTCAGCGTCGATACCAGCCACGCCGGTAGGAGCGTCGTCAACATGATCATAAGCCAGTCCCAGAGCCAATCCGTCAACAGGAGTTGGCAGAGTTGCACCGAGGTAGTAGTTGGTGGTGTCAGGCTGTGTGCTGGTGTTACCAGCAAGACCATCGAGGAAGCCAGCGTAAATCGTGGCACCGCTCAAGGCTCCCATGCTGTCAGGAGCAACCACTGCGACAGATGCCATGTAGGAGAAGTGAGAAGAGCTTCCGCCCAACAAACCGGCACGATCATTGATGACCGAGCGAGAAGTGTTGGCGATACCAGCACTCACACCTACCATATCGTTGACTTGGTAAGAAGCCAAGGCACCGGTGTGGGCAAATGGTTCCAAGTTGTATGCGAATGAACGGCTGTAGTTAGGATTCGCGCCATCGGTGAAGACTTCATAACCGATGATGGCATCATAAACACCCAATTTGAGGTCCAGGCCATTGCCAACAGGAACGCGGGTAGCCACGTATGCCTGTTTGATACCAACCGTGTCGCTAGGACCACCGGCGGTAGCATTCGGGGATGTGCCAACGTAGTGGCTGGCATCAGGACCGAGAAGGAGGTCCACGCGGTATCCGGATGCCCAATCGCTCTCATCGAGAGGTTTTTCAAGGGTCAAACCGATCACGTCCAAGTTGAAGCCATCCATTTTGGCAGTGTTTTGATAAGCAACACGACCGTGCAAAGGCACAGCGGCACTTGTATCCGACCAAGACGCAGAAGCGCCCACGTAACCACTAAGGGTAGTTTTTGACAAGGAGGTCATCACAGCATTGCTGGCTTCCTCCGCTTGAGTTACAGATCCTAGGTTGACCAGCCCTGCGGCTGCCAACGCAACTGTCCATTTGTTAAATTTCATATCAGTTCCTCTAATTTTTTAACAAACTAGGCCACCGAACCCGCCAAGGCCCGATGACCACATTTGCGATAACTTCGTGCATTTTCTCATTTATGACAACTTTTTTTTGCGATTATTTCGACCTTCATTGCCGAAACACCCCAGGAAGGACAACTATCTTTTCCATTTGTTCACGTTGGTGTTACCGGTCTTTCACACCGTTTTTTCCCCTTACTGACAAGAGGTTGGAAAGAAGTCGACATTTTCCGAGAACGTATTTGCATTAGTTTTTCTCACCTTCGAGATTTCAAAGAAAAGATGATCTCGCCCCCATGAAAACGTTTCTTCAGCGAGGATCTCCCCCTTTTTGAGACCACGATCAGAAGCACTCCTATCCATTTTCACCTAACGATGGGGCCCATCGGAATGTTTGGTGAAGATGAATGGACAGGATGCGTTGTTTTACATTGCTTTGGCATGCATTTAGCTTATTCCTGTGACCCACTCTACCCTCAATTTGGGGGAGTGAACCCATATTATGGATGCCCAACATATGAAAATGAGATCTTTTGAAACGATCCGACTAATTCTCATCATGACCGCGTGCCTGCTTGGAGGTCTCGTGGCCCCATTTCACAGCGCTGTGGCCGAACAGGTCGTTTTTTCGGAGATCATGTACCATCCCAAGGGAGATGCGCCTGAGTTCGCGGAGTTACACAACCAGACAAAAACGCCGCTGGATATGATCGATTGGACCCTTTCAGGGGGCGTTGCCTTTCAATTTCCAAATTTCGACCCCGAAAGGGCAGATGAAGCTTTTCTGAAACCTGGAGAGCGAATCGTCATCGGAGAAAAAACCAGTGAAGAACTGCGATCCTTTTACGGCATTCCAGACTCCATCAGAGTTTTTGGCCCGTGGACAGGGAAATTGAGTGATTCAGGAGATTCAGTCATCCTCAAAGACAAAAACGGCGTCCCGCTCACCAGGGTCGATTACGATGACTCGGGTGATTGGCCAGTTGCTGCGGACGGTTTGGGACATTCTCTTGTGTTGGAAAACGGAGACGGCATCGTCAACGACCCGGCATCCTGGACGCCCAGCCTGCGACCCGATGGCACTCCCGGCACGGAACCTATTGAAAGAGCCGAATCGCCTGTCGAATCTCCCGAGATCGACCTTGCCTCGGGGATCGCGTTGGTGGATTTCCCTGATACATGGAAATTTCATGACGGCAACCAAAACCTCGGCACATCCTGGAGAGCCAACAATTATAATGATTCCACCTGGAAACAAGGAGGCGGGTTGTTCGGTTTCGAGAACTCTGCTCTGCCCTCACCCGGCATCAGGACGCCACTGAACGACGAAAACCAGTTGACCTATTACTTCAGAAAAACATTCCAATTCTCAGGCAACCCCGACCTCACTACATTGAAATTGGACACCATCCTGGACGACGGAGCGGCGTTCTACCTGAACGGGCAGGAGCTGGGCCGCGTTCGGTTACCGAACGGCACCCTGACTTTCACGACAACCGCTGCCGGTGGCGCTGTCTCCAATGCCACACTCGAGGAAGATATTCTGTCAGCACCCGGTTCTCTGTTGCGATCTGGGGAAAACCTGCTGGCAGTGGAGGTTCACCAGGTCAACACCACTTCCTCAGACGTTGTCTTTGGAGCCCGGTTAAGGATGGCCACCCGAGCGGCTACTTCTGTTGTCATCAACGAAATCCTTCCAGCGGACGGCAACAAGGGTTTCATCGAGTTTTACAATCCGCTCAGCTCCGTCCAAAACCTGCGTGATCACTATCTCTCTGATACCCCGGGCCGCCTGAACCAATTCAAAATCAACCAGGATCTGATCCTGCAACCCGGTAGTTTTGGCATCCTTCGCTTTGACGAGATCGACTTGTCCCCCTCCCCCGAAACGACCCTTTACCTGACATCACCCGATGGAAAAACGCCTCTCTCCGCTATCCGCGCGACGATCACCCAGGATGGACGTTCCATCGGAAGAAAACCCGATGGCGGGGCAGAATGGTTTGCGTTCACCACTCCAACACCGGATGACCGAAACGGAAGCGACAGCAACCGTCCAAAAGTGGAATTGAATGAAGTGCACTACTCGGAAGAAGGACAGCTGGAGTGGGTGGAAGTGCTCAATCAAGAAAACATTCCCGTCTCGGCCAACACACTTCGCATCATCCTGGCTGATGCGTTTGATGAAAGCATCCGGATAGAGGAAACCATTCCTGCTCAAGGCAGGTTGCAAGTGAACATCCAAGCCAAAGTCAGTAAGGGACGCCACACTATTTCCATTGCCAACCGACAGAACACGGTTTTGCAAGCCTATCGTTTTGACACACCACGCCTGGGATGGACCTGGCAGGCGTTTCCCGAAGGTGGTTCCAAGTGGTATGCCACCGAGTCCCCTACTCCCAATACCGCCAATCAGCCGATCATCCAGGATGGAATCGTCATCAATGAAATCATGTATGATCCGCCCTCCAATCTGACCAGGGGCGAATACGTCGAACTTTACAATCGCAGCAACGAAACCATCGATCTGAGTGGGTGGGAATTCAATGATGGCATCGGATACATGTTCCCGGCAGGAACCACCCTGGCCCCGGGCGGTTTCCTCTTGGTTGCTTCGAACGTGAATGCTTTCCGGGAAATTTATGGAGACGCACCTGTGGTAGGGGAATTCACCGGCCAACTCAGCAATAACGGGGAACGCATCCGCCTGGTGGATCAGTGGGGCAACCTGGCAGATGAAGTGGACTACCGGGCAGGAGGTGAATGGCCGGAACTCGCCAACGGAGGTGGAAGCAGTCTGGAACTGATCCACCCTGACGCTGACAATTCAATCGGCTCAGCCTGGCGGGCCAGTAATGAGGCAAGCAAATCAGATTGGCAATCCTTTCGCTATCAAGACACGTTCCAACAGTTGCGGACCTTCGGCAGCACAACGGATTACAAGGAAATCTACTTCCACCTCGTCAACGACGGTTACGTCATGCTGCGTGATATCCAGCTCATCCGTCTCAGAGATGGAACCGACATCCTCAAAAACGGTGACCGGATGTCCGGTAATAACCGCAGCGCAACCGGCTGGCTGGCACAAGGCAATCACTGGCAGACGGACGTGGATGATGATGGGGTGATGCATCTGATATCCGACGGCCGCGGCGACAATCGCCCGAACCGTGCCGAGATCGATGCAACATCTTTGAATCGGCGGGAAGATTATGAGATCAGATTCAGTGCGCGGTGGGTATCCGGTTCCCCAAGGCTGATCTTTTCCACCTGGGACCACAGCATCGCCAACAATTTTCTCATTCCCATTCCATCCCGACTGGGCACTCCCGGACAGGCCAACTCACGTTTAAAATCAACACCCCCTCCCCAGTTAAGCGGGTTACAACATTCGCCTGCCGTCCCGACGAGCGCCGACGTGGTCACGATCACGGCCGATGTCCGATCCAATGAACCATTGGAATACGTCCGGGTGTACCATCGGTTGGATAACTCGAATAACACGGGGACTTGGGATTTCGATGAAATGCATGACAACGGAACATCGGGTGGTGATCTGGTGGCGGAGGACGGGCAATTTAATTGGAATTTGTCATCCTATCGGGTGAACGGGAGGATCGTGCAATTCTACGTGGAAGCAAAAACCATCAGTGGAGAGATCCAACACTTGCCCAAAAACGGCCCCGAAGCACCTGCTCTTTATGTCGTGGACAATCGATCCATCAACACCGATTTACGCACGGTTCGCATCGTGGTTTCCGCTTATGATCTGGGAGCGATTTCAAATGGAGAAACCAGCAAATACAACTATGATTTCCCGCGTCTTTCCAATCATTACTTCAACGCCACCTTCATTTCCAATGAACGGGACATCACGTACAACACTGGCGTGCGAAACTCCGGCAGCCCCTGGACACGAGGGGGCAATCTGGACCGGGCCAAATTCAAACTCCCCGCGGACCGCCCGTTTCGCGGTCGCATCAAACACCGATGGGACAACGACGCCTCCAACAGCGGCAGACGCCATCACAACCGTGTGGCCCGTTACATGCTTTACCTTCTCGGGCATCCAGTGAACGAAAACGAATTCATCCACACCATGGTCAACAATGGGAGCCCCCAACTCAGGGAAGACACCGAACCGGTTGGCAACGAGTTTCTGGATCGTAATTTCGAAATGGGCAGTGACGGCGAACTGTATCGCATCGATGACGAATGGTGGTTCCGTGACACCTGGGATCGCCAGAATCAGGACGCCTCCTGGAACTACAAAAACTCCGATAACCCGGGACGCTATCGCACGGAATGGATGAAGCGCACCCTGGAAACGGAAGACAATTTCACCGCCTTGATGCGTTTGTTTCAAACCGCCTCCGGGAACTACGACCAACAGCAAATCGAACAACTGGCCGATCCCGAGGCCATCATGAAGATGTTTGTGGTTCGGGGATACATCGACGACTGGGATTCCATTTCACTGCGGCGCGGCAAAAACGGATACATGTATCGCCGTGCAACAGATGGTAAATTCCAATTTCTGCATTGGGACAGCGACTTGACATTCGGAAATGTTGGGGCTCCCTTCTACCAGGGATTACCCAAAGTCGACACCTACATCCGAAAACCTTACAACATGCGTCTCTTCAGGTATTACCTGACCGAACTGCTCGAACATTACACCCACCAATCACCACGCATGCTGGCCTGGCTCGATGCGGAGGAAGAAGCCAGCAACAGCTTCAATGTGAGTCGAAGCACTTACACCAACTGGTTTCGATCTAGAGAACGTTACGGACTCAATCAATTACGACGTTATGAGAATCTGGAATTGAAGATTACAAACAACGGCGGAAGCGATTTTGAAACATCGGATGATTTCATTACGTTGAAAGGTCAGTCTTCACCGGGCATTTTCAACGTCATCGTTGAAGGTCAGCCCCAGGCACAATTCACAAGAGAGGACGAAGCGGAGTGGTCACTGGAGTCCATTTACACGCGCGAAGGACTGAACACGCTGACACTGCATGGTCTGGATCAATGGGGTACCATCCAAGAAACCACAAGCATCCAGGTAACACGATCCGGCAACGCCAGACCCATTCTTGCCATTCAGGCGAACCCCGCATCCTGGAACGTGGATCTGGACGAAACCTTACAATTGGACGCTGGCCAGAGCTATGATCCTGAAGGCGACAACCTGCGCATTTCATGGAACAATCAGCAGTCAGGAGTAGCATTGACCGAAGATCCTCCCGACCAGGCCACCTTGCAATTCACTGGGCCCGGTTGGTATGACATTCAGGCAAGCACCCAGGACGGATCCGGCAACCAAGTGACCGAGACCAGAGAAGTATCCGTCTATGGACGACACGGTTTCAGCAACTTTGGAAACCCGACACTCGATCCATGGTGGCAAATCCGGGGAGGACGCATCGCAGACAACCACCCCAACGGCGCCTGGTTCTCCCTGGAAACCAGACCGGGGCATTTAACCATCAACACAACAGCCGACGAACCACGTCCCTGGAGACAATCCCAGGCCAAATTCCCCTACCTGGCCCGTCTGCTGCCGGCAAATTCAGACTGGTCTTTACACTCCAAATTCCGACTCGATTCAAACCTGGGCGACGGCACCTGGGCCGGCATCATGATCAGCACAAAAGAAGAAGGACGGGACGGTTGGTATGCCGTAGGGATTGAAGATGGAACACGTTTGGTGGCAAGAAGCGTTTCCAGAACCTCACCCACCCGCGTTCTGGGACAACTGGAAGTGAACGACGACGCCACAACCATCCGCATTCGGCGTCAGTCAAACACCATCAGCTTTGAAACAGGCGAGGCAGGCGTCTGGCAAAAAATCGCGTCAACCACCCTGGCGCCGGAAACCACCATCGTGGAAGGAGG